>ERZ791737.777-NODE-777-length-20711-cov-19.434547_pt1 | contig 20711 bp, 12 predicted proteins | sample MGYA00510042_ERZ791737 | MGnify/ENA primary metagenome ERZ791737 (study PRJEB30046, sample SAMN00791965) | human gut metagenome | study: EMG produced TPA metagenomics assembly of the A metagenome-wide association study of gut microbiota in type 2... | reverse complement strand
ATTGATAAATTTACTCATGTCTTTGTCGGCTTTATTTTTACCTGATACAAATATAGAGCTTTATTTTGTATTATACACTTTGTTACTTTGATTTTTAGTTTCTATCGGGAAAAGAACCGGTATTCTTTGCTAAAGCGGCAGAAAGCAAGTATCTTTGTCATTATAATAAGTATTCACCCAAAGCATACAGCTATGGAACAACTGATATTTCCCGATAGAAAACGCCTCCCCTACGGCATGATGAACTTCGCCCTTATCCGCCGCGAAGACTACTACTATGTGGATAAGACCCACTTCATCCCCCTGATAGAACAGGCAGACCGCTTCTTTTTCTTCATCCGTCCCCGCCGCTTCGGCAAGAGCCTGACGCTGAACCTGCTGCAACACTACTACGACATGTACACCCGCGACAAGTTCGACGAACTCTTTGGCGACCTCTACATCGGGAAGCATCCCACACCGGAGCGCAACAGCTACCTCGTGCTCTACCTCAACTTCTCCGGCATCACCGGCGAACTGAACGACTACCGCAAAGGACTGGACGCGCACTGCAGCATTACTTTCGAAAACTTCTGCCAGAAATATATCGACCTCCTGCCACAAGAGACCTTGGAAGGACTGCGTGCAGTCAATGGAGCAGTTGAACAGATAGATTACCTCTATCAAATCTGCGAACGCGCCGGACAAAAGATATATCTCTTCATCGACGAATACGATCACTTCACCAACGCCATCCTCTCCAACGCCGAAAGCCTGCACCGCTACACCGACGAGACGCATGGCGAAGGTTACCTGCGCGCCTTCTTCAACAAAGTAAAGGCAGGAACCTATTCCAGCATCGAGCGTTGCTTCATCACCGGCGTAAGTCCTGTGACCATGGACGACCTCACCAGCGGATTCAATATCGGCACCAACTACTCCCTCTCGCCGGAATTCAACCAAATGATGGGGTTCACGGAAGAAGAAGTGCACGAAATGCTGACCTACTATTCCACCACAAGTCCCTTCAGCCACACCGTGGACGAACTGATAGAGATAATGAAGCCCTGGTACGATAACTACTGCTTTGCACAAGAGTGTTATGGCGAAACCACCATGTACAATTCCAACATGGTACTCTATTTCGTTAAAAATTACATCATGCGTGGCAAAGTGCCCAAAAATATGATTGAAAGCAACATCCGCATCGACTACGAGAAGCTACGCATGCTCATCCGAAAGGATAAAGAGTTTGCCCATGACGCATCCATCATACAAACCCTGGTAAGCCAAGGCTACATCACCGGAGACTTAAAGGATGGTTTCCCTGCCGTCAGCATCACCAACCCCGACAATTTCATCAGCCTGCTCTACTACTTTGGCATGCTCACCATCAGCGGCACGTATAAAGGAAAAACCAAACTTACCATCCCCAATATAGTGGTGCAGGAACAGCTCTATACCTATCTGCTGAATACCTACAATGAAGCCGAACTTAGTTTCAGCAGTTACGAGAAGAACGAACTCGCCAGCGCCTTGGCTTATGATGGCGACTGGCAAACCTACTTCGGCTACATCGCCGACTGCCTGAAACGCTATGCCTCGCAGCGCGACAAGCAGAAAGGCGAATACTTTGTCCACGGCTTTACCCTGGCCATGACAGCACAGAACCGTTTCTATCGCCCCATCTCCGAACAGGACACACAAGCCGGATATGTAGATATCTTCCTCTGCCCGATGCTGGAAATATACTCCGACATGAAGCACAGCTACATCGTAGAGTTGAAGTACGCCAAATACAAAGATCCGGAAGGCCGCGTAGAAGAACTCCGGCAAGAAGCCATAGCACAGGCAAACCGTTATGCCGACACAGAGATTGTGCGACGTGCCGTGGGCACCACACAACTGCACAAGATTGTGGTAGTATATAAAGGAATGGATATGCCTGTGTGCGAAGAAATATAGACCGATTCTTACATTAACAACTACTTTTCATAGCGTTTACGACGCTATGAAAGTTTTTTGTGTTATCTTTGCACCCACTAACTAATTTAATTCCACCGATGAGAATATCTAAATAAAGACAACACATTTCGGTAAACATCACCTATCAACATGCTTTTTCAGACTGAACGCTGAGCATCACCACATGTGAATGTTTAGCCTATACTGTGTTTGTCTCCCACCCCTCCGAGAGTTTTATCCATGTGCCGCGCGGGCACATCCGTATTACCCCTTAACACAGTATCTATTTATGAGTATTATTATCAAAGACCTCAGCTATATCCACGCGGATAAGGAAATTTTGTTTTCACACCTCAACCTCATCGTCAATCCGGGAGAAAAAATGGCCCTCACCGGAAGCAACGGTTGCGGCAAATCTACACTGATGCGAATCATGGCGGGAGATTTATCGCCGAGTTCAGGCACGATACTCCGCCCCGAACATCTGTACTACGTCCCCCAGCACTTCGGACAATACGACCGTCAGACCATTGCCCGGACTTTAGGAATTAACCGCAAACTGGCAGCTCTCTACGCCATCCTTGCAGGTGATGCATCCGAGCAGCACTTCTCCGTGCTCAACGATGACTGGACCTTGGAAGAACGTGCCCAAACCGCCCTCAGCGCCTGGGGCATGGAAGGCATCTCTCTTGCCCACTCCATGGATGGACTGAGCGGAGGAGAGAAAACCCGCATCTTCCTGGCGGGCATGGAACTGCACAAGCCTACCACCATCTTGCTCGATGAGCCGACCAACCATCTGGACACCACCGGACGGGAACGCTTGTATGACTTCGTGCGCCGCACCTCCGCCACCGTCCTCGTCATCAGCCACGACCGCACGTTGCTGAACCTGCTGCCTGCCATCTGCGAACTTTCCCACCACGGACTGACGTATTACGGCGGCAATTACGATTTCTACAAAGCACAGAAAGCAGTACGTCTGAATGCCATCCAGCAGCAGTTGGAAGAGAAACAGAAAGCCCTGCGTCTGGCCCGGAAAACAGCACGTGAAGTAGAAGAGCGAAAAGCCAAACAGAGTGTACGGGGAGAAAAAGCCTCCATGAAGAAAGGCATTCCCCGCATCATGATGGGGGCCTTGAAGCAACATGCAGAAGAAAGCAGTAACAAACTGAAAAGCGTCCACACCGAGAAAGCGGAGAAGATGCAGCAGGAAATGGCTACCCTGAAGAGCTCTCTCCCACTGACCGACCGGCTGAAGACTGATTTCAATGCTTCACCCCTGCACGCGGGAAAGGTGCTGATTACAGCCAAAGAGATAAACTTCCACTATCCCGATGCAAGCTCCGAGCTTTGGCAAGCCCCCCTCAGCTTCCAGCTGCGCAGCGGCGACCGACTCTGCATCAAAGGCAATAACGGCAGTGGAAAGACCACTTTGTTGAAGCTCATCATGGGTGAGCTGCTCCCTACCGCCGGAGTGATGGAGCGTACCGACTTCACCTCTGTCTATCTGGACCAGGAATACTCCCTCGTCTGCAACGAACGCAGCATCTTGGAACAAGCGGAAGACTTCAACCACCGCCACCTGCCGGAGCATGAGGTAAAAACAATTCTGAACCGTTACCTCTTCCCCCGGGATGTATGGAACAAACCATGCAGCAAGCTGAGCGGCGGCGAGAAAATGCGCCTTTCCTTCTGTTGCCTGATGATTGCGGACAACACTCCGGATATATTCATATTGGACGAACCGACCAATAATCTGGACATCGAAAGCATTGAAATCATCACGGCAACGATACGCGATTATGCAGGTACGGTGATTACGATCTCGCACGATCAGGAATTTCTGAGAGAAACCAGGGTTGAACAAGAAGTATATCTTGCATAAATTGCCCTAAATCTGTAATATTGGTATAAACAACTGTTATTTATATACGGAAACTTATGCTAAAGTTCGTATATTTGCGACGTTTAACAAGAATCGGAACATATACTAACCACAATAATTACAACAACTTATGTTACGTACTATCAGACTAACCATTGCTATCTTATTTTTCATTCTCATCACGTTGTTGTTCCTCGATTTCACAGGGACATTACATGCATGGTTCGGATGGCTGGCAAAGATTCAGTTCCTGCCGGCCGTATTGGCACTGAATGTAGGCGTAGTGCTACTCCTCGTCGCCTTGACGTTGGTGTGCGGACGCGTCTATTGCTCTGTAATCTGTCCGCTCGGCGTATTTCAGGACATCGTATCCTGGTTCTCGGCCAAGCGGAAGAAGAATCGTTTCCGCTACTCGCCCGCGCTGAAAGGACTGCGCTACGGCGTATTGGGAGTATTCGTACTGGCTATTATTGCCGGGCTGAATTCCTTTGTCATGCTGCTGGCTCCTTACAGTGCCTACGGACGCATCGTCTCCAGTTTCCTTGCTCCACTTTATCAATGGGGCAACAACGGACTGGCCTATCTGGCCGAGCGTGCCGACAGTTACGCTTTCTACCAGACGGAAGTATGGATGAAAAGCCTCCCCACCCTCATCATTGCAGCAGTGACCCTGGTGGTGCTCATCGTGCTGGCATGGCGTGGCGGACGTACTTACTGCAACACCATCTGTCCGGTAGGCACCGTGCTCGGCTTTCTGTCTAAATTCTCTCTGCTGAAACCGGTGATTGACACTGCGAAGTGCAACGGATGCGGACTGTGCGCCCGCAACTGCAAAGCCTCGTGCATCAATGCCAAAGCCCATGAGATAGACTACAGCCGTTGCGTGGCATGCATGGACTGCATCGGCAAGTGCAAGCAAGGCGCCATCACCTACACGCGCCGCAAGCCTGCTGCAGCCACGATGCAGGAAGCCGGGGCAGGCGCGGAAAAAGTAAACAGTGCCCGCCGTGCTTTCTTCTCCACTTCGGCATTACTTGCAACAACTGCCGTCCTGAAGGCGCAAGAGAAAGTAGTGGACGGAGGATTGGCCACCATTGAAGACAAGAAGATCCCCAACCGTGCCACCGCCATCACCCCTCCGGGATCGTTGAGCGCCCGCAACCTGGCAAGTCACTGCACGGCCTGCCAGCTCTGCGTGTCGGTGTGTCCCAACCAAGTGCTGCGCCCGTCTTCCGACTTGATGAAGCTGATGCAACCCGAAGCATCGTACGAGCGCGGCTACTGCCGGCCGGAATGTACCAAATGCTCGGAAGTTTGTCCGGCAGGAGCGATACAGCCCATCACAAAGGCAGAAAAATCGGCTATTCAAGTCGGCCACGCCGTATGGATTAAAGAAAACTGCATCTGCATCACCGACAAGATGGAATGCGGAAACTGCGAACGCCACTGCCCGGTAGGTGCCATACAGATGGTATCGTCCGATCCGAAGGACGAAAAGTCCATCAAGATTCCCGTAGTCAACGACGAACGCTGCATAGGCTGCGGGGCATGTGAGAATCTTTGCCCGTCGCGCCCGTTCAGCGCCATCTACGTAGAAGGACATGGAGTGCACAGAACGATATAAGAAACGGTGATAAGTGTGATTAATGACATATATAATAGGATATGAAAAAAGAACCTCAGAATAAGATAAACCGCCGCGACTTCTTCAAACTCGCCGGCGCCGGAACGGTTGCCTCTGCCGCTGCACTATACGGCTGTTCCAACAAGAAAGAGAATTCAGACAGTGCATCTGCCGCCCTTGGCGAAGTGCCTACCGACAAAATGGTGTACCGCACCAATCCCACCACGGGCGACCGCGTCTCCCTGCTGGGCTACGGCTGCATGCGCTGGCCCACCCGCAAGCGCTCCGACGGCGAAGGCGACGAGATAGACCAGGAAGCCGTAAACGAGCTGGTAGACTATGCCATCGCCCACGGAGTAAACTACTTCGATACATCTCCTGCCTACGTGCAAGGACTCTCGGAACGTGCCACAGGCATCGCTCTGAAACGCCACCCGCGCGAAAAGTTCTTCGTCGCCACCAAGCTGTCCAACTTCAGTCCCAGCACCCAAAGCAGGGAAGGCTCCCTGGCCATGTATCGCAACTCTTTCAAAGAATTGCAAGTAGACTATATCGACTACATGCTACTGCACAGCATCGGTTCCGGCGGCATGGATGCGCTCCACGCCCGCTACCTGGACAACGGCATGCTGGACTTTCTGCTGAAAGAGCGCGAAGCCGGACGCATCCGTAACCTCGGCTTCTCCTACCACGGCGACGTCGAAGTCTTCGACTACCTGCTGTCCAAACACGACGAGTACAAATGGGATTTTGTGCAGATACAGCTCAACTACGTAGACTGGAAGCATGCCAAGGAGATGAACGACCGCAATACCGATGCCGAATACCTGTACAACGAACTGGTGAAGCGCGGTATTCCCGCCGTCATCATGGAGCCGCTGCTGGGCGGGCGCCTCTCCAGACTGAACGATCACCTGGTAGGCCGTCTGAAACAGCATCGCCCGCAAAACAGCGTAGCCTCCTGGGCCTTCCGCTATGCCGGCAGCTTCCCCGATGTGCTGACCGTACTAAGCGGCATGACGTACATGGAGCATCTGCAAGACAACCTCCGCACCTACTCTCCGCTGGAGCCCTGCACAGAAGAAGAACTTGCCCTGCTGGAAGACACCGCACAGCGGATGCTGCAATATCCCACCGTTCCGTGCAACGACTGCAAATACTGCATGCCCTGCCCCTACGGACTGGATATTCCTGCCATCTTGCTGCACTACAACCGCTGCGTCAACGAGGGCAATGTGCCCAAAAGCAGTCAGGACGAGAACTATCGCGAAGCCCGTCGTGCTTTCCTCATCGGCTACGACCGCAGTGTGCCGAAGCTCCGGCAGGCAAGCCACTGCACAGGCTGCAACCAGTGCAATCCACACTGTCCGCAGAACATAGACATCCCGAAAAAGCTACAGGAAATAGACCGGTTTGTAGAAGATTTGAAACAAGAAAAACTCTGATAAAACAACGTTCGATATAAGAGCGGCGAACCGGGGGCGTTTCGAGGCTCCGTACGCATACGGAAGGGCAAAACGCGGGCGTTTCGAGGCTCCGTACGCATACGGAGAGGCAAAACGCGGGCGTTTCAAGGCTCCGTACGCAGGCGGAGGGGCAAAACGCGGGCGTTTCAAGGCTCCGTACGCAGGCGGAGGGGCAAAACGCGGGCGTTTCAAGGCTCCGTACGCATACGGAGGAGCAAAACGCGGGCGTTTCGAGGTTCCGCCCGCAGGCGGAGGGGCAAAACGCGGGCGTTTCAAGGTTCCGCCCGCAGGCGGAGGCAGAAACGCGGCAGTTTCGAGGTTCCGCCCGCGAGCGGAGGCATGAAAGTCGGATATGAGCCGCTCTCATATCCGATGATAGAAATGAATTGAAATGATAAACATGAGTATCTCAAACTCTCCCGCCTGAAAGGGGGAGTACCCCGTAGGGGGGAGGGGGTCTTACATAAGCAGAGAGTAACTTTGCAATACAGAGAGACTCTGCAATACATAAGTCCCTGCGGATGTAAGACCCCTCCGCCCTACGGGCACCTCCCCTTTCAGGCGGAGGAGTTTGAGATACTCTTGCCCATAACCTATCAGAAACGAACTAAATTTCTTATATCGAACTCACGCTAAAATAACATCGCACTTTGAACGGAAAATTTTAAAATAACCCCAAAACATGAAAAAAGAATCTGTATTACTTCTCGCCGTAGCCAGTCTTTGCGCTACGGCGGGATTAGCGCAAACTACTAAAGACAGTATACAAATAGCAAGAAGCCTCACCATAGACGAGGTCGTAGTAACCGGAACCCGAAATGAAACCGATATCCGGCATCTGCCGATGACCATTTCCATCGTAGGACGCAAACAACTGGAACAAAGCTACCAGCCTTCCGTCCTGCCTACGCTGACCGAAGAAGTTCCCGGACTCTTTGTCACAAGCCGCGGCATCATGGGCTACGGCGTGTCAACCGGTGCTGCCGGCGGCATGAGCCTGCGGGGTGTGGGCGGCAGTCCCACGGCAGGATTACTGGTGTTGATAGACGGACACCCGCAATACATGGGACTGATGGGACACCCCATCGCCGATGCCTACCAGACCATGATGACCGACCGCGTGGAAGTGCTGCGTGGCCCTGCATCCGTACTTTACGGGTCGAATGCCATGGGCGGCGTCATCAACCTTGTCACCCGCAAGATGCAGGAAGACGGCGTAAAGACAGACGCGCAAGTGGGCTACGGCTCGTACAACACCTTGCAGACCGAGGTTTCCAACCGCGTAAAGAAAGGACGTTTCAGCAGCGTAGTCACCGGTTCGTACAACCGGACCGACGGGCATCGTGACGACATGGAGTTCGAGCAATACGGCGGCTACGTGAAGCTGGGATACGACCTCGCCGATACCTGGAAACTGTGGGGCGATGTGAATATCACTCATTTCAACGCCTCCAACCCCGGTCCGGTTTCAGCCCCGCTCATAGACAACGATTCGCGCATCACACGAGGCATGACTTCGTTTGCGCTGGAAAACCATTACGAAAAAACCTCCGGCGCCCTGAGCTTCTTCTATAACTGGGGACGCCATAATATCAACGACGGATACAAACCCGGAGGCGAACCCCAAACATCCCACTTCAACTCCAAAGACCAGATGCTGGGCCTCTCATGGTATCAAAGCGCCACGCTTTTCAACGGCAACCGCCTGACCGCAGGTTTCGACTACCAGCACTTCGGCGGCGAATCGTGGAATAAGGTCCTGGCTACCGGCGAGCATGAGCCGGGCGTTGACAAACAAATGGATGAATTTGCGGGATATATCGACTTCCGCCAGGACATCAACAGCTGGCTGTCACTGGATGCCGGCATCCGTGTAGACTACCACTCGCACGTGGGCACGGAATGGATTCCCCAAGGAGGCCTGGCCTTTCACCTGCCCCAAAGCGCGGAGATGAAAGCAATGGTGAGCAAAGGTTTCCGTAACCCCACTATCCGCGAGATGTACATGTTCCCGCCGCAGAACCCCGATTTGCAACCGGAGAGTCTGATGAATTATGAGCTTTCCTTTTCACAGCGATTACTGGAGGGCGCCTTGTCTTACGGAATAAACTTATATTATATCAACGGAGACAATATCATTATGACAGACCCGACGCTTCGCAAGAATGTCAACTCCGGTGAAATAGAGAATTGGGGTGCCGAAGCCAACATCGGCTACCGTATCAACCCTCATTGGCGGATCAATGCCAATTATAGCTGGCTGCACATGGAGAATCCCGTCCTTGCCGCCCCGGAACATAAACTCTATGCAGGCGCAGACTATACAAAAGGCCGTTGGACCCTCTCAACCGGAGTACAATACGTAAAGGACCTGTACACCTCGGTTACTAAAGACCAGGAGAAGCAGGAAAGTTTCGTGCTTTGGAACCTCCGCGCCGGCTATCGTTTGTGCAGCATGGCCAACCTCTTCGTCAGAGGTGAGAACATGCTGGCACAACGTTATGAAATCAATGCAGGATTCCCCATGCCGAAAGCAACTTTCATGGGAGGGGTCAATCTGAGTTTCTGATCAATAACGCCGGGAGGGAGTATATTCAGCTTTGAAAATGCGGTCGAAGAAAGGCGCCCATTCATTCTCTGCAATGCCTATCTGCAAACCGTAGAAGTGTGTATCTGCCTCCCGGTATTCCCTAATTTTGTCAGTAAGGGCAGTCGGGACATGGGGTATCTTGAAATCGCTGACCCACAGAACATCCGCATTCATATATTCCTTCCTGGATTGCAGTAAACGGAATGTAGCTTCCATCATGCGTGTGGCATCCGTATCTCCGCAGGCCGTCCTTGAAAAGAATTCGAGCAGACGCGCCCGCTCTTTCCGGACATCAATCGGGTGAATAGAGACGGAGAAAGCTATCAGAAAGCAGTCCCGCTGCTGCCTGTCGGCTATTTCCAGCAGCTTAATGAGCAAGGAATGGGCAATCTTCTCCGGCTTTCCGCCCATGCTGCCGGAAGTGTCCAGGCAGACAATCATCGGTCCCTTCTGTCGGGCAGGTTTAGTTTCCAGACGTCTGGCGGGCTGCATTATTTCAGACTTATAGCGAAATGTCTGAAGCTTACGGGTCAGGTATTTGTAGACAAACAAATCTTCCAATTCGCTATCGGCACAATGTGCCAGTTCGATGGGCAGCAGGGCGTTGAGGTCATTACCTACGGTGATACCCAAAATATCGCATTTGGAAGCGTGTTCCAGTTTGTATACATCGCCCTCGGAAACGTATATCTGGTCCTGCCCTTCATCGTCGGCAATGCGCCCCATCTTATTCGCCACCTTCACAATCTCAGGATGCTCCCTTTGAATGCGGACTATTTTCCTTATACGCTCGAAATCCACCGTATTCCACATGCCGCTCATCAGTCCCCATGCCTGGAAGAACTCGTCTTTGTCGATCTGTTTCTGCCGGATATACTCCGGAATGTCTTTCAGATTGGAACGGAGCCTGCGTTCCAAGGCATCTTTACGGAATTCTATTTCCTTTTCTTTCTGGTCCTGCATCTTCTGCTGAAAAGCCTCTTCCCAGTCGTCCACCATCTTCTCCCAAACTTCATCATCGGCATACTTGCCTTCAGTACCAAACTGGCTTCTATAAAAGCGCTGGTCGAAACCATACTCCTGATACTTATCTGAGATTTGTTGCATCAATGCCTGCCAACCGTCTTTCCGCTTCTTTATCGACCATTCCAGTACAAGCTTCATTTCATTCCGCTCCGACTGGCTCTTCTGCAAGTTATATTTCTCCTTTTCCAGATTCAATTGGATAAATTGAATCATGGTGTCGTAAAAAATACGGGCACAGATGTCGTCGCTCAGGACCTGGATTTTAATCATCGGTTCGTTCATCACAGACAGCAGATAGGCATACAGCGGCTCCTTGCTGTCCGCTGCACATTCTCCGGTCTTTACGAACTTATCCAGTGCCTGTACATAGAAGGCAGCATCGTATCTGCTGTTACTCATCACCGTAGCATAGTTTGCGCACATCAACTCTCGCCCAGGCTATTTCTTTCCGGATAGTGGCTACATATTGCACTATGCTTGCCACATCGGTACGGGAAGCGAAGATGTTTTCCGATAAGTCCTGTACCAGCCGGTTTATCTTCCCGGTAACGGCTTCCAACTCTGCCTCATAGTCTCGGTCGGTAATGGACAAGTTACCAAACCACAATTGCTGTTCTTCTCCCTTCTTCAGGCGCCTCATCGGGAAACGTACGCCATTGATATAAAGATGTCTGTCGTCCCGGTAAAGAGTAATGCGTTCAGCTCCCTCTTCTTTCATCTGGCTGATGTCCGAGAAGGCGCGGATGATTGTACGCTTCGGATTCAACGGATCTGTGTACATCACTCCCATGGCTGGAGCATCCTTGGCGTTATACTCTTTCATGTTTTTATAGTCCACAATAAAGATGTAGGTATTTCCCGTTCCATGGTTCTCTACCTGATAATAGAAATGATCTGTTATCAACAAGTCATCATCCCGTCGGTCTCCATTCAGCCGCGCTCTGTCCAGCGCCTCGCGAACGCGACTGACTTTTAAATCGGATTTCAAAGATGAGGTGATGGCAGCAATATCTTTTACATAAAGGGCAAACAAAGAGCGGATGACAATCCGGCGGATCTCGGCACACTCATCCGGCTCACTCCACAGGCAATGGTAGATAGGAAGCATATCGGTGATGTTGACTTCCGTACGTCCGTGTACGAAAGCAGAGGTCTTCAGTAATCGTACAATATTCTTCCAACGGCGGTCACTCACATAGACGTTGCGATGCAGTTCGGATTCTTGCATATCCACCTTTGTCAGGTTCTGACGAATGGTGGTGATACAGGACAAGACTTCGGAAGGTACTGTTATTTTGCTTATTTCTTTTTGCCATTCGTCGTATTCTTCATTAGAGATCTGCCATTCGGAAGCATGGACGTTTTGCCGATCGACGGTATTCCGCTCGTCACAATCATCCAACAGCATTTTGTAGAATGCTTCCTCCTGCTGTATGCATGTACTGACGATACGGATCAAAAAACGATCCCACAATGCTTCCAACCCTTCTCCTTGTGTAGGCAGTTCATTACTGGCTGCCACCAGCAATTTCAAAGGGAGTCTTAGCTCCCGGTCTCCATTTCTGAACAGTTTTTCATTGATTACCGTCAGCAACGTATTTTGTATAGCCGGCCCGGCTTTCCATATTTCATCCAGAAATACAACATCCGCTGTAGGCAAGTATCCTTCTATCGCCCGCTCATACTTATCCGATTCCTTCAGTCTGCTAATACTCACCGGACCAAAAATCTCATCCGGCGTAGAGAAACGGGACATCAGATATTCAAACGCCCTTGCACCCACAAAAGCTTCTTTCAACCGTCGAGCCACCATCGACTTGGCTACACCGGGAGGGCCCAGCAGCAATATGCTTTCGCCTGCCAAAGCAGCCAGCAAAGACAGTCCTATTTCAGCTTCTTTCTCATATACTCCACGATTCATTTCAGACAAGAGCAATTGGATGCGTTGTTTTATGTTCATTCTTTTATTATTCACAATCAGATTATATTTCAAAGAAGGTACAAAGATAAGGAATTGAAAGGAGTATCGGAAAATATAAGATTTTGTTTTTTGATGAGAAAGAATCCCATTCCCAGGTTGTGATTTGCTTTTATTTGATTATCTTTGAATCATTGAGAACAACCCGTAATCTGTAGCGAATCCTGCTTTAAGGGTTGTGATTTGCTTTCATTTTAGTATCTTTGAACCATTAGAAACAACGTGGTGTCCCATTTCCACCAGTTGCCGTTAGTTGTGATTTGCTTTCATTTTAGTATCTTTGAACCATTAGAAACAACAATAACAATTAAACAGCCGGCGTGGGTAACGTTGTGATTTGCTTTCATTTTAGTATCTTTGAACCATTAGAAACAACCTTTTCACCTGACCGGATTGTAGTAAAGTAGTTGTGATTTGCTTTCATTTTAGTATCTTTGAACCATTAGAAACAACAAAGGTTCTTGTTGGAGTCAATCAGAGCTTGTTGTGATTTGCTTTCATTTTAGTATCTTTGAACCATTAGAAACAACTCTGGTGTGTTGTAAACACGAAGGTGGTAAGTTGTGATTTGCTTTCATTTTAGTATCTTTGAACCATTAGAAACAACTCCCGAATTCCACTTCAGCGGAGCGAATGCGTTGTGATTTGCTTTCATTTTAGTATCTTTGAACCATTAGAAACAACGCCGGAACATTCCCCCTTCGGCGAGGAAAGGTTGTGATTTGCTTTCATTTTAGTATCTTTGAACCATTAGAAACAACATCCACGATGGAAAACCGTGCTAACGAAGAGTTGTGATTTGCTTTCATTTTAGTATCTTTGAACCATTAGAAACAACACCCCTTTCCCACTCCACGGGGACCCCCTGTTGTGATTTGCTTTCATTTTAGTATCTTTGAACCATTAGAAACAACTAGCTCATACTAATACTGTTACGGGAGATGTTGTGATTTGCTTTCATTTTAGTATCTTTGAACCATTAGAAACAACTTGAGAGAATATTAATTCTGCAGCAGAAGGTTGTGATTTGCTTTCATTTTAGTATCTTTGAACCATTAGAAACAACGCCGAATTCCGCCAAAAGCATAGCCCGTAGTTGTGATTTGCTTTCATTTTAGTATCTTTGAACCATTAGAAACAACCGTCCCGTCTGTCGGCGTTCCCCGCGCTGAGTTGTGATTTGCTTTCATTTTAGTATCTTTGAACCATTAGAAACAACCTCTGCGTGTGAGGTTACCATCGCGAAGGGTTGTGATTTGCTTTCATTTTAGTATCTTTGAACCATTAGAAACAACTCATTATCATTTATCGACTCATATTCAAATAGTTACATCACTATTTAGAAATAAAAAAAGGAGGTTGTTTCCAAGAGAAAATCCCACCAGATGGTGGGATTTTCTTTTCAGAACAACTCCAACTGTTGCCCAGGAGTATTCACATCCATTGTTTTCTTTCCATAGAAAAGTTCAATATTTCCAAATTGTTTATCCGTAATGCACATGATTCCAACATTTCCATGTTCCGGTAGAAAAGATTTAACTCTTTTTATATGTACCGCTGCATTTTCGCTACTTGCACAATGACGGACATATATAGAAAACTGAAACATCGTAAATCCATCTTTTTGCAGATTCTTCCTAAAATCTGCATATGCCTTCTTATCCTTTTTGGTCTCAGTAGGCAAATCAAACAGTACAAGTACCCACATAATACGATATTCACTAAATCGATCCATTACATCTTTGGATAGGATATTCTACGCAATTCACCATCAAAACATTTGTAAAGAGAAGCTGTAGTCTGGCTTACAGCTACCATCAACGGGCTACGCTTTCCTGAAATATTAGTTTCCAATGTGGGAATAGTAAGCAATTGTGCTTTCAAATCTTTAGTTAAGTCAGTATAATTACATCCCTTTCGAATTATACTATATACTAATTTATCTACATACGGACGATATGGTTCCATTATATCATCTGCCAAACAATAAGCATTATAACGATTATGATGATGTATACCTAAAGTAGGCAAAAGTCCACTGACAACTAAACTACGAGCAACCACTGCGCGTAAAATAGCATATCCGTAATTCAACAGATTATTAGGCGGAATGCCCTCTCTATCTCTTGTAAATCCTTCTATCTTGAACAAATTCTTCCAGTAATATGCTGCAGCGCGGGCCTCCAAATTATCAGAATCTCCACTTTTCACATCCGCAGCCCATATTTTCATACATTTTATTTCTTCTCCTGTACATTCATTCAACACCACTGCTTGATTCTCGATTTTTGCTTTTATCGTTTGCTGCCAAAGTTGTTTCATCAATGGCAGAGAAGCATCAAGTTGCTGTCGAAACCGTTCGTTTTGTGTCGTATTCCCATATAAAGGAAGCATTAAACCAACCGGCATACTTTTACTATCACATGTTATGATTGCACAATTATTTTCAAGCAAAGCTTCCAGTGCTCCCGAAGTAATAGTAATCTGCTTATTATCCAGCACCACCACTCCGATATCCTCTATCGGTTTATTTATCTCAGATTTCTGCTTGAAGTCTTCAGGCAAAGCAGTACTTTTGACAATCTCAGGCAATTTAATTACCAGCTGAGCATTTTTCAAAGATAGATAAACAGGGTTTCCGAAATAAAGTGTTTTCTTAATCATAATATTTAGACTTATAGATTATTTATTCATCATTTTCTTCAAAAGGCATTTGCAAAATGTCATCTTTTCCATCAGAATCTGATAAAAAATTATCAGGAGAAATAATACTTCCAGCTCTTTTCAGCCTGTTCACGAGCTACACCTGCAACATTTCCACCACGCTGTGCCACTTGCTTACTTTTTGTAAATGTATCCGGCTTTTCTTTCTGAGAAATTTCGGTCGTAACACGTTCTCCAAGCATAGTGAAGATTAACTCTAAATCAGACATATGATCACGGAGATTCTGGTTTTTCTTTGTCAAACCCTTATATATCTTATAGTCGGAAGGAGTCAGTCCCAATGTAGCCTTAGAAATTTCAGACGTAAGAATGGCATAATCACTCTTCTCGGTAATTCCCCTTTCCTTCCATTCATCTGTCAAACTCTGACGAATAGCAATACCCCTCAAACGTTTATCAATCCAATCCTTTGGATATCCTTTTTGCTCATAAAGTTCGTTCATACGCTCTTGGGCTAATTCCGGATTTTCAATTTCTAGTACACGTTCATATCCTACTTGCGCTAACCAAAGTTTGAAAGGCTCAGCTTTAGAAGAAGGAATAGATTGAATAATGCGAAACAAAGCTTGTACATTTGCCGCCAATGTTTTCTTTCTTTTTCCCGTTTCCGTCATCATTTCTACCTGGGGACAATTTGTCCCCAGGTAAATAGCCAATGCATCATCTCGTTTTCTCATTTTTTTCAAATAGTCTGTAGGGTTCACACTATCAGTAGAAGTCTAATTCCACATATTCATTAGCAAATATTATAAACGATTTTTAAATGTTATCAAGCCATCCGGAGATATATAAAAATCAATATCCTCTAAAAGACAATTTGTAACATTAATACCCTGCCTTATTTTTTCCGGCAAAGCATCAAACGACTTTATAGATTCCCCCTTTCCTAATTCACTATCAGGCTTTGCGCATATATGTTTTTTCAATTTTATTCTAGAAGGATTCTCAAAACCAAGAATAACATATAGCCTATCCGACAACTTATCATTAGACATCTCCATAATACCTGCAAGTTCATTACTATCTTTATAGAGTATTACTTGCTTACCAGCTTGTAATATAGCCTCCAAATAATACTTTTCTTTTTTCTTATCATCTTCCAAGACTTCTGCTATGTCATAACCATATTTTCTATTCTCACTTATATCAAATAAACTTATCACTTCATATCGTACCTTTGTTTTGTCTGCATTAGAATATTTACACATCGCATACAAATCACCCATCTCAGCATAATAATACTGCTTGTATTCCTTATCAGACAGATATGATTGTGGCTTAACGGTTAAAGGATTTTGCATAGAGGTATAGCACCTTATATGTCTGATTTTATTCACCTTATCTCCATCCCTATTCAGCATATAAAAGCCCTCATCGCATGCCTCTTTAAAAGACTTCCCATCGCATTGCCGCTTGATTATATGAAATAAGTGTTCGTCAACAATAGATATATGTAAATCATCTAAGTCCTTAAATCCATTATCTGTAGGTGTTTTCTTATATTTCAATTCTCTCCGAATAACATACGAGATATCTTTATATGAAGTTAAATAATCTTTTTCATCTTTCTTCTTGGATTGCTTAATAGCACCATAAAAAGAATCCCCATGTAACTTTCCTCTAATGCAATCGCCCTTAATCCAATGTTTTGGTATTTTATTTCCATCCTTATCCACACAAATTTGTCCATTTTCATCTCTCTGCCAAACAACTTTCCCTCTTTTCCTCATTTTTCGTTTTGCCGGAACCAAGGTCTGATCCTTTGAAATATGATTAATTAAAATATTCTCCTCGATATAATCAGATAAAGAAGAAATATTCCCTATTCGGCAAGAGCGAACTTCTCTTTGCAATTCATTCTCCAAATATTCTATGTTTAAACCGAGTTTTTTATCTTCCTGTTTCTTATAAAACAGCTCCAGCATTCTATCTCGTTTAGCAGCCACAGGTATTAATGAAAGAATTGTAGCATCAATAGCATGATGTGAATGTTTATCGCGACTCTTTTTCTCATCAACAGACTGTACCCCAAGTATCTTGCGGAAGTTAGCTGTTACCAAGCCTTTTTGAACTTCGACTTTACTGAATACAGATTTCAAATAATGATAAGCATACTTAGTAATCAGCCTTGTATCATTCAGTTGACTATGTTTGAATCCATCGGTCACTTCTGTCATAGTAAAACGTGACAGTTTGTCTTGCCAATAGTCCAATTCCATCTGCCATAAATGCTTTTGCCGTATAGCTTTATCTTTTAGATCTTTAGTCTGAGCCTGCTTTGACTTCTGTTTCCAAAATTCCACATTATTTCTCAGTTGCTCTATTTTATTTCTCCAAGGTTGCAAGCGAGGTTCTATTTCTTCTTTATACCCAGGCAGCTCTGTCGGTATCTTGTTCTTTTTTATATGACGATTGTAATAAGCGTCACATACCGTCAAATTTGCCAATGAGTCATCAAAGGACTTACTCCTGGGTATAGTATGTTCAAAATCAGTTTTATTTTCATCAAATAATTCAGAAATACTAATGGTTTTACCTGTATAGATGCATTGCATCCCTTGTTCTAACCACAAACGGTACTTTGTAACATCTTTCTTATATAGGAAATCCTTAGTCTTCCCTATTATTTTCTTCTTTTTCTTGTTGTTTGTATCGTCTTCAGTTTCTACTTCATATCGCTTTTTATCGAATAAGTATTCAGGATTCTGTTCAATAAGCAGGCGTGCTTTTTCTATATCATCATCACTTTTCTCTTCACCTTTTAGCCCTTTGATGGCTTCAATTATCGCCTTATTTTCCTTTTCTCTTTCACGTTGGTATTCTTCAATAGCCCATCGCATATTAACATCGTTCAAATCACGGGCTGTTTCAACAACAATCCTCGTATCTTCTTCGACGAGCCCTTCTTTAATGAAATAATTAATAAGATTGCGTAACTGGTGCAGAGTGCGCATAGCCATTGGATTTTTAAACGCACCTATTACCGGACTTCCCAATAACTTTTTCGACAACATGACACCATTATACTCAAACTCTTGTTCATCGACCGGTTTATAAAATTCAACCATTGACGGATGATATAATTTCCCCAATTTCTTACAAGCAGCACAATGACACTGCAAACCTGTTTGAGGTTCAACAAAACCATTAGCACAATATAGGTCAGGGAAATTATTAGACAGATACAGTTTTATCGTATCTCCCAATTTTGGCAAATGAAAATAATCACGTTTGGATGTAGAAAAAAATCGCTGATACAAATTCTCAACATCTTTTAATACTTTACCTTTTGCTTCTTGCGTTTCCTTTTCCCATGATTTCTCTCCAAATGCTTCTATTACATATTTCTCAATCTCTTTTTTATCTGAGTCATCCAATTGATACTCTACATTTTTATAAGCAAACTGCTCATTGTATTCCAACGATTTATAAGCAGAAATCAAATTATTGACAATATTCAGAATACGTTTTTCTTCTCGGTTTCGGCTTACCCATCCATTAATAGACTCCAAGATACTCTTTTCGTTGTCTTCCCATAATCTTTGTCCTGCGATTTCAGGGATTTTAGCAAGCAATGCGGCTTCTATATATATGTAACCTTTGTATAAAGGATTACCTTTCTTCGGTACCAAAAAATTATTTATGTTACGAATAGCTTTTATACTCAACATTGAATATCCCTGAGGTATTGCAATCCAAAGATTCAGAAACTGCCTTACTTGTTTATCATCTAATCCCAATGATTTGGCAAATTCCGCTACGACCTCTTCATCATCATATGAAAAACAAACATGCCATATATCTTCTATTGAGTAGGAAACAATATGTTCTTTGCCCTTTTTATCCTTTCGTATTTTATCAGACTGATACTTATATTCTTCCCATTCTTCACCAAAAAGACTCTTCAACCGCCCGGAAACAGGACAACCCGAGACATTAGTTCTATCACTATAATTAATGGTTTTCTTTTCCTTAGACATGTGGCAGTCTTGCAACATTCCAATTTCTTTCTCAATCCATTTACGAATAACTTCAAACTTAAAACTTGCTTTTATCTGAAGAAACTTCTCATTATAAAGTTTCAACTTTTGTTCAATGGTGAGATTTTGCCATTCCTCATCAATAGTCCTTCTGTATTGAATATTATTAATGAAAGCAAATGCACGGAATTTCTCAAATTCAGGATGACTAACCGGGCAGCGAGGTTTTGCCGGTTCCAACGTACACTTTCCCACTAATCCCTTTTGTGAACGTAACGGCCGTTTATAAAAGATGCACCCACTTTTTCTGTCACTATATATACGTTTATAAAAATCTCCGTTTATGTCCAATCCATTTTGAAATTCGAATATATATTTTATCTCTGCTTTATATTGAGAGCGCACAGCCTGATATTTACTTGCTCGCACTCGAATACCTTCTCTTTCTAATTGGGAAAAAGCACAACCCACAGTATATAGAGCATTCTCTTCCATATATGTGGTCAAATCCTTAGATTTTTTTTCTTCCGACTTTTTCAATGAAACAGATTCCAAGTTTATTTCATCAACCGCATTGTCTTTTACAGCATCTTCCTGTTCCTTCAAGGTTTCTCCTTTGCTGCTTTTAAAACCACGCCGTTGAGCTATATGATACAAAGCACGCCCCAGCTTAAAGCGATTAATCTCTTGTGAAAAATCCAATTGCACGATTGCCAACTCTTCCCGCAACTGGTAAGGACTTAAATAATCAGGTTTCCCGTCTCCATCAAAGTCCAACCTTACCCATTGTTCAAACTTAATAGCGTCAATCGGATACTGACGTTTCAATTTCTTTGCTTTATCATATATCCTCCACTTATCCAAATCTTCGTTAGATAGTGGACAAAAACCAAATTCAATAAGTACCGCAAGTGTTTCCCAAATACGATATTTTCGAGCTTGATAAAGCCGTCTCGAAGAACGGTGTTTTGTCCGTTCTGCCGCATACGAAAATTCTCCGGTTTTACTGTTTCCAACCCCTTTCTGAAAAATAATAGAACCGAATCTTACTAATTGTTCTGTAATATTTGCTCCTTTATCGGTATCACGTAAACTATAGCCGATAGAAGCTGTCCCTAAATCAAGTCCTAAAACATTTGCCATGTGATTTTCTTATTTTTATTTTGTTACTATTTTATTCTTTATTATCTTTGTACTCAAGATACTTAAAGTGAAAGACTTTTCACAATAAGGCTATAAGCCGAAGAAATCTTAGCTCCGCGTACTCCGTGGAGCTTTTCTTTTTCTCAAATTTACAACATTTTTATATATTGTAAAATATTTCTCGTATTTATATTTATTTTTCTATCAACTAATAAATTCTCTCCCCAAAACTATTCCCCATATCTCTAAAAACTATATCTTTGTATGCCAATAATATTTCGTCCGACATTTGTTTCTCTTTCGTCCGACAATTGTCGGACGAAAGAGAAACAAATGTCGGACGAAATA
>ERZ791737.774-NODE-774-length-20779-cov-3.536672_pt1 | contig 20779 bp, 18 predicted proteins | sample MGYA00510042_ERZ791737 | MGnify/ENA primary metagenome ERZ791737 (study PRJEB30046, sample SAMN00791965) | human gut metagenome | study: EMG produced TPA metagenomics assembly of the A metagenome-wide association study of gut microbiota in type 2... | reverse complement strand
AAATGCTGCTTCAAATGTTCAGAACAATGCTTTCAGATAACACTGAACTTTCAGACGAAAAAATCAATGAATTGGCGAGTGCATTTATGATGCACTTCCTACGATGATGAAAATACGACTGCAGGCTGCATAAAGGCTGAACACTGACAACTGAATAACTGCCAGATATTGAATTTTCAAGGTGCATAGCTAAAATTTATGTGCGAAGTTTGAGTTAAAAATATTAAAAAGCAAATTTATAGTGAACTTTTTTCGCTTTGCAATGGTTATATAAGATGTAAGACGTTTTATGATTGGAGAAAACGTTATGAAAGACAGCGAATTGATTCAAAAAGTACATAGCGGAAATAAAGAGGCAGTCGGTATTATTATTGAACGATATTATGCAGATATTTATCGCTTTTGCCTATATATGGTTCAAACAGAGGATGATGCCTACGACATTGCTCAGGAAACTTTTTTGAAATTTATGAAATATGGAGCTTCCTATAAACATCATAATCTCAAAGGTTATCTCCTGACTATTGCAAGAAATATATGTTTTAATTATTTCCGGGATAAGAAAGAAAAAGTAACAGCCATCGAATGGGAGGAGATTGATAAAATTCCAAATAATAAAGATATGCTGACCGAAGCGGAGGATGCCGTTTATTTGAGAAATTTATTAAAGGAACTTTCGCAGGATACGAGGGAAGTTATTATTCTGCGTATTTATGAAGAAATGAAATTTAAAGATATTGCAAAGATTATGGGGTGCAGTGTTTCTACTACAAAGTCAAGATTTCGATTAGGTGTAAATCAGTTAAAAAAGTTAATGGAGAATGATTATGAGAGATAGCGAAATAAAGACTCTTTTTGCAAAGGCGGATGAGCAAGTTCATGTTGATGAAATAAGAAAACAAAAGACTTATTATGCAATGATTGAGGAAATGGAAAAGCAGAGAACGCCGATGATGTCTACAAAAAATATTTTGCTTCATCAATTTTGGTACATGGATAAATTGTTTTTTGCTGTTTATGGTGTCCTTATTTGTTTAGGAATTATTTTTGTTACAGCATTGCAATATACCGGATTGAATCAAAATGGGATGATTACTGTATGTATGGTTGGAGCAGGTATTCTTAGCATAACGTCTATTAGTGTGATTGATAAATTGTTTTTTGGAAAAATGGCAGAGTTAGGAGAAAGCTGCTATTTCAATACAAAACAGTGTGTTGCTGCATGGCTGGTATTGTCGGGGATGATAAATGTTATGATATTGTTTTTGATAGCTGGCTATTTGAACTATCATTGGAGAGTTGGATTATTACAGGTGGGGCTGTATATCTTAACTCCATATCTAGTATCAAGCATAACTGCATTAGGAATTTTATCAATGGAAACAAGAGGAAAGAATTCATCTTTATTTGGTATGAGTGCCATCTTTTTATCAATAAGTTATGGAGTAATAGGTTCGATTCCGAGAGCACTTTTTGTAACAACTCTTTGGATATGGGCAGTAGCTTTTCTTGTGTCGGGACTTTTATTTGTAATGCAGATAAAAAAATTGCTTAGTAAAATGGAAAAAGGAGAAGTATTATGCACGAATTAAAGTTGATGGATGTACAAAAAAAATACAAAGATAAAGAAGCAGTCAGAAAATTCAATTATACATTTACAAATGGTGTGTATGGACTGTTGGGAGAAAATGGTGCAGGAAAAACAACATTAATGAGATTGATTTGTGGTGTTTTGCAGCCAACGGGGGGAAGTATTTATTGCGATAATATTGAGATAGCCAGTATGGGAGCAGAGTATCGTAGGTTATTGGGCTATTTACCACAAGATTTTGGATATTATGGTGATTTTACTGCAGAACGCTTCCTGCGATATATGGCGGCATTGAAAGCACTACCGGAAGACTATGCCGATAGTCGTATTGACGAACTTTTAGATATGGTAGAGTTAAAAAATGTGAAAAAGAAAAAGCTGAAGACTTTTTCAGGAGGTATGATACGAAGAATAGGAATTGCACAGGCACTTCTGAATAATCCTGAAATTTTGATTTTAGATGAACCTACGGCAGGGCTTGATCCAAAGGAGAGAGTACGCTTTCGTAATGTGATTAGTTCACTTGGAAAAAATAGGATGGTTTTACTGTCTACACATATCGTATCTGATATAGATTATATTGCAGACCGTATTTTGATTATGAAGAATGGAGAATTGATTCAAGAAGGAACGGAGAAAGAGATTACTGACAAAGTAGAAGGATGTGTCTGGAAGTGTATTGTTTCTGAAAAAGAAGCAGGGCAGATAACCAGTAGCTTCATTGTAAGCAATATGAGAAGTAGTGGAGAAAATGTTGAACTAAGAATTGTTTCAGAAAGACAGCCGGTTGCAGGTGCAGAAAATGTGGAAAGTACACTGGAAGATGCATATCTTTATCATACACAAATAACAGGGGGAGAAAAAAATGCGACTTTATAAGATGGAACTTTTTAAACTTTTTCAAAATAAAATATTTAAAATAGGAATGTTGGCTACGACAGGATTGCTGTTTCTATATTTTTGGTTTGCAGAGGTCGGTGGAGAAATATCGACAGTAGATGGGAAGTTTTATTCCGGTTATGAAGCAGTGCAGATGAATCGGAAGATTACGGAAGAATTTGAAGGTGATTTGACGGATGAAAAAGTGAATCAAATAATTGAAAAATATGGTTTGCCTGCAAAACTTGAGGAAAATATGCCAGGGTGGAGAGATGGAAACTTTTTAAATGATTTTGTTACAAGATATTTTACCAATGGTGCATGGGAAAATGGTGTACTTCCAACGGAAAGGTATTTTCTGGGGGAAACAGAATTGGGAAAAGCTTATGATGAAATTGGGAAAACACCTTATTTGGCATATACAACGGGATGGAAGGTATTCGTTGAAATGCTTCAGTTTGGATTGATTTTAGGAAGCATATTGATTATTTGCGGGGTGTCTACCATTTTCGCAGAGGAAAGCCAGACGAAAATGCTGCCATTAATTTTTAGCACGGAAGAAGGAAGAAGAAAAGATGTTCCTGCTAAAATTTTAGCTTCTTTTACATTCACTATTTTCATTTTCATGTGGTTTGTGTTAGTCAATTTTGTCTTATGCTGGATGATATATGGTTTGAAGGGATTTGAAAATATATCCTGGATGGTGCTTTCTCAACATATGCTTCAACCTGTATTATTTTTGAAATATCTTGGCATTTTATTAGGATTAGCTTTTCAGGCGCTTTTATCGTTATGCGCCATTACACTATGCGTTTCTGCATATCAGGATAGCTCTTTTGGCGCAGTAATTATTATGGCTGTATGTTGGGGACTTCCTGTATTGATAAGGATGTTTTTCGGGGGGATCATTTGGCTTATAGTAGATTCTATGCCGATTTTTCTTGTCATGACGGGAATTGTAAATGACATATATGAGATTTGGTATATTGTACTGGGAATAAATGTTTGTTTTGCCATAGGGTGTTTGGTAAAAGGATTGGTATCTTATAAGACAAAACAATTTGTATAAAAATAATGGCTTATACAGGATGTGAAATGGGGTGATCATTTGGGAAGATTTTAATTCTATCATTTGAGGATGGAGAAGAGCATATTTTCAATCGTCTTTTGTCATATATTAATGAAGAAATAGAAGTTCTGAAACATGATGACTTCTGTAAAGAAAAACTTCATTTTGAAGGACTTTGTATTGACAAGTTTAAGCGGATTGTGGTTCGTGACGGAAATGAGATTGAACTTACATATACAGAATTTGAAATTTTATTGTTGTTGGCTCAAAATGTTGGAATAGTATTCAGCAAAGAGCAGATATATAATAGCGTTTGGAAAGAGCCATATTTCGGTGATTACAACATTGTTATGAGCCATATTCGCAATATACGGGAAAAGATAGAGGATAATCCAAGCAAGCCAATCTACATACAGACGGTTTGGGGTGTTGGCTATCGGTTCAATAAGAATATGTTATAAAAAATAGCCACATTGATTTCAATATAAATCATGTGGCTATTTTCGTGAAAAATGTTTTTAAAGTAATAAAAGAGATGACAAAAAATAGGCAAAATGTATAGAAAAAGAGAGGGTAGTGTGTTATAGTAAATATACTGGGTGGACTTTATGTATAACATATTCGAAGGTGGTTTATACAATGGCAGGTATATCAAAAGTACTGGAAACAGAATTGAATGGTTTGAAGGTTAATCTTTTTGAATTTGATATTGAAAATGAAGAAAACTTCAATGAGATAAAAGCATATTTAGTTAATAAAGTAAAAATATCTAAAGTACATAATATAGAAGAATATGATTTGACGTATTATGGAACAAAAAATTTGAATCCAGATTTTGTGGCCAGATTTAATGAGCAGGTTGCAAAAATCAATATTCCTAAAAAAACGAAAATACCACAATTTGATGTTCGCAGAGAACGCGTAACAGAATGGATGGCACAGTATTTGCTAGAACAAGAATATGGTTGTAAGTTTTATGATGAAGCTGATAAAAGAGTAAATTTGAAAACCGTTGAAATTGATAAACATACTGACGGGATAGATGTACCTGGTATTTGGATAGATAATGATAGAATTCGATTTGTTGTATGTGAGGTCAAGGCATCTGAAGCAAATCAAATACCATGTGATTCTGTGCAATCTTTACAACAGGATATTCAGAAAGCTATTGATGATGTAGATAATCGAGTTTCTCACGAAATTTTGGAATATATGCATGGTATAAGAAATGTTAAAATGCAGGATGATATATTAGAAAAAATAGTAGACTTTTTAGCGAATTTAATTGCTGGAGAAAAGGAAGACTTAGCAGATAATATAATGTTCTTCCCATTTTTGCTTAGAAATAACGAGAAAATTGTTCCGGAGATGAACATAGACGATTATAAAAATTTTTCTTTACAGGGAGTTAAAAGAGAAAATGTCGAGAATATAATCTTATCATTTAGAAAGAAATTTTCTGAATTTAGTAATGAAGTCTATGAAGAGGCAATAGGTGAATAGCAATGGAATATATTAAGAGCATAATAAATTCAATAGAGAAAGTATTTGATGTAAGCGAAGAAAATATTTCTTCGCTTACTGTTATGCTCGCAGATATTGAAACTAGTCATTTATATAATAAGTTTTCTGCAAAAGAACAAAGTAAGAAATATTTGAATAGTGATTTACTTTCTAAGGCGAATTTGCTGAATGCATTATTGGAAATTGTTTTAGAAAATCCAAATATGGATTTAATTGAGAGCGACAAACGAAAAGAGTTACTTGTAGGTTTATGTGGAACAGTAGCATCCCTGTATGAACAAGTTTTAGATCAGATTAATGATAATGAGTGTTGGGAAAATATGTCATACTTGGTAATGTATAGTATGTTATCTTATATGGCAGATAGACAGACAATGTCTGATTTGGTTATTAAGGAATATAATGCTAAATTGACCAAAATGATGAGTTTATACAATGAATTCCCAACAATGCAGAAATTAGAATATGATACATACTATCTAATTGTATTATTGATGAGTAATATTAAAAATTATGATGGATTGACACAGTTAAATTCCTTTATCAAAAGAGCAAATGATTGTTTGGATGAGGCTCAAAGGGAAGAACTTGCAAAAGCTGAGTTAGATATACCGGTTGGTCTAAAGATTGCTTCTTATGGAAATATAATTTATTTGACGACGGTTTTAAAAGAATATCTTTTTAGCGGTAAGATTGATAGCTCGGAAAATCAAGATATATATAGTGTTATCGATATGTATTCATATAATGCATTTCATTTGCTGGATAATGAAAGCATTGACTTGAAACTTATTGGGCATTTGTTGCGATATGCATATGAAAGTGTAGCAGAAAATTCAATATGGAACATTGCAGAAAAGTCACCATTAATAAGAAAGTTTATCGAAGAAAACCTTTCCAATGGTAATAGATACATATATTCTTTATTGCCATCTCAGAGAGAGGTTATTTCGGATGTGTTAACGCCTAAAAAGAGTATTGTTGTTGGAATGCCGACTAGTGCAGGAAAGTCGTTGTTGGCAGAGATGCAGATATTATTTAGTATTCATAACTATAAAACAGCCGATTTTAATCCTACAGTTTGTTATATTGTTCCAACTAATGCGCTTATTGATCAAGTTAAAATTGATTTGCAAAGTGATTTTAAGGAATTTAATTTTAATATAGAAACAGCATTACCATATTATGATGTTGATGAGATAGAAAATGAAATTTTGACGCGAGAGCATATTGATATATTAATTAGTACGCCTGAAAAATTAGAGGCACTTGTAAGACAAAATCATCCGGCAATACAAAACACTCGTTTAGTTATTATGGATGAAGCACATAATTTAGGAGACAAATCACGGGGCTCTAAATTTGAACTGGTCTTATCATCTATAAAGCAAAATATGAAAGAGGCAAATTTTCTTTTATTAAGCCCCTTTATTAGTAATGCTCAGGAAATTAGTGAGTGGTTAGCCGACTCACCAAGAAATGCAGATACTATTTCCATAGAGTGGGCACCAACAAAACAATATATTGGTTGTAATTTACTTGATAGTAAGAAAACAAAATCTGTTCTACAATTTTACAAATCACCAAGAAACCAATTGGGGACAGAAGATGTTGAAATTTCCTTGAACTTGAACCCGCAGGATGTGAAAGAAGAGCTTAGATTAGATAGTATTGATAATACGGTTCGACTTTGTGTGGTTCTGAATGATTTTATTGAACAGGAAGGGAATATTTTAGTTTTGTGTGGTGGCAGAGGTACCACTTTGAAATTAGCATCTTATACGAAAATGTATTTTGAAGAAAAAGGTATGCTGCCTGATATGAGCTGTGACGAAGAAATTCAACGTGCAATAGAGATTGTAAAGTTAGAAAATGGAGAAAATGATCCTTTAATCGAATGTTTGAAATTTGGTATTTGTTATCATAATTCTGGCTTATCAAGTCTGGTCAAGGAAATTATCGAGGAATTAGTCCGAAACAATAAGATAAAACTTATATTTGCAACAACAACATTGGCGCAAGGAATGAATTTCCCGATTAATACGGTTATTTTTGATACAGTTAAATTGCGTAATAAAGGTGATTTATCAAACGCTGAGTTTTGGAATATAGCAGGGCGTGCTGGCAGAGCATACAAGGATAAAGAGGGATATATTATTCTCTCCTATTCTAATTCCCAGAAAGAAACCAAGTCAACAGTGAAAAGATATATTGAATCAGATTTAAAAGAAGTAATATCTTCACTGAATGCTTATTTTACGGGAAATAGTACTATAAGTTTTGACTACAATGTGTTAAAAGAACCAAATAATGCACCAATATTAAATCTGTTGCAATATATAAATCATATATTGAACATTAGCTATGATTATGATATTAGTCCAAAAGATATTGCTAAAATTAGGGGAATATTAACAGATTCTTATTTGTATCATAGTTTGAGTAAACAGGAAGGTTTTATTAATGCACAAAGAAAATTAAATACTTTTGTAACACAATATATTCGACATATTAACGAAAATAAAAAGGAGGATATGGCGAAGGCGGATGAATTAGGTATTAGTGATATAAGTTACACAAAGGTTAAATCTATAATAGGTGCGTTTATCCATGGACTGAAAGAAAAAGGAGATCATGAGTATAAGGCTTCAGAAATTATTCTTCGAACTAAGAATATTGAGCGCTTGACAGAGATTATTAATATTATTGCAAAAATTCCTGAAATAAAAATTGATATGTTAGGGCAAGGGAAGCTGGATCCAGAAAATATAGCTAAGTTACTTATGGGCTGGGTAAATGGCGATAAGGTGAGAGATATTGCGAAAGAAATTAAACGACCAGGGCAAAGCGATGAAGATGCAATTTCTTTATGCAATCGTTATCTTAATAGCCAGATGAAGTCTTATATGCCATGGGGAATAAATATATATCAGGCCGTGAGCTTTGATTTGCAGACAGAAAATGCACAAATGTTACCTTCTTATATTTATTATGGGGTATCAAGCAAGGAAGCGGTAATTGTATCGAAGTTGGGCGTGCCAAGATTTGCTGTTGATAATGTGTTGAAGATATTGAACAAAAAATATTCAGATATTGTAATTGATATTGAGAATATGAGCAAGATAAAACAAGCTATATTAAAAATACAACCTAATGAGTATATAATTGATAACACTTCTGGAATAGTGATAAAAAAAATTGTAGATAGTAGAATATCTTGATTTTGAACTTTTGACAAAATTAACTCTCGTTCCAGAAAATGGCTTATTTTTTGCAAAACTCATGATTTACATTGAAAACACAAGAGGTAATTACTTCTCGAATACGAGATTTAAAACTCCTAAATATCCAGTATATACAAGAGTTTTTATCATCGAGAGTTAATTATTGCGGGAGTTCAGATTGATTTTTGCATATTTGGCAGGAATTTGGAGGAAAATACGGATGTGTGTGTGATAAATGCTACAAATTTTAATGTTAATGATAATATGCAAATAGTTCAATGAATGTATTATTGATGTGAGGACGGATCAAAATGAAAATATATTTACCTATTAAAATAACAAATTTTAAACTTTATAATGAGGTACTCCCTCAATTATCAGAGTATTATTTGAATGGAGGTATGGAGAATCCTATAATATCGTTCATTAATACAGAAAAAATTAATTATGAATGTATTCCTTTGATTATGGGAATATTGGATATTATTTATAATGTAAATGAAGAACCGGTGTTTTTAGAATTTGTGTATCGTCCACATTTACTATATTGTTTGGATCATACGTTATTTTTTCATTATGCAAAAACAGAATTGGGGTATGTAGAATATGATAAGGAGTTGATTGGCGGTTTTTCAGATTATATAGAAAAAGAATATAGAGAGGCACATATAATGCATGTATATTATCCTGTGCAGAATTTTTTTAGTTATTCAGAGGATGAACAGGATGAAATAAGAGCACAGACATATGAAGAAATGCGTTATCATATAGTTCCACTTGATTATGGAACCGTACTATCAGATATAAAAAAATTATGGATAGACGAAATGGAAAATTGTAGAACCCTATTGGCAGAACTAATTACAAATGCAAGGTTATATAGTATGTCATTATGTTATGCACTTTTACATTCCAATATGCATAAAACAATGTTGTCCATATGTGATGTGGGAAATGGTTTCAGACATTCACTAGAAAAAAGAAGAGGAAGTAAATCTTATTCAGTTGAGTGTGTGGAGAAATTTAAAACTTTAAAGGATGGTTATATTAAGAAATATGGGATGTATAAGTTAGAAGATTTTTTTGACATAATGGAAGTCTTATATTATTCAGAACTTCAAAATAGAGTTAATTTAGCATATCTAAAAAAATTAGTAGTTAATACGGGTGGAGTATTACGGATTCAAACGGGAGCTACGCAAGTAGTTTTTACCACTAATAGATGCAAAGGATGTGATAAAAAAATCACAGATTGTGTGGGGTGTTTGCTAAAAGGAATGTCGCAAGATTTAAAATATTCATCCATAAAATGTTTTGAGAGTAAATTAAAGGGAGTACGGATAGAAATTGAGTTTGGTAGGTGAAAGTATGATTTCTGCAATCTATTATGGTGAGTTTATTTATTTAAATATGCATATGGAACAAGTATATACAGATTTTATGAAAGAAAATAGCGGATATGATAGTAATGAAAGAAAATTAGAAAACGGTTTTAATTATATGAATAGAAATGATTTTACATATGAAACCATTAAAAGACTTAATACATTTTTAAAAAAGAATAGTGACAAAAAAATCGTATTAGATTTCCAAGGAGATAAATTGATTGGTATTCAAAATAATATGGAAACTAAATTGACGGAGTGCATTACCGATAATGTGTATGTGATTAATCTTTCTGATGAACTTAGGAAAAAGTTAAAGGTGTTAGATGTAAAATTTGATGAGAAGATTAAAGACTATTTTGTTGCGTTTGAAGAAACTAAGTTTGAATATGTGTTTACATTAAGGGAAGATACTGCATATGAAAGTGCGAATGGCGTCTTGTTATCAAAATATATTAATATAAAAAAGTTAATAGAGGACAATGCAAATTTCTTTAAATGGTGTTATTTGTTATGCAATAATTTAGTGCAAAATGGACTATTTAAAAAAATGAATAAAAATAAGTCTAGTAGGCCAATTTTGTTAGCACATACATTAAATGGGGCGTGCATAGCAACGATTATTTCAAAAATAATTGGATTGGAAATGATATATATAGATCACTTGGGACCCCAAAATCGAATTACAGGTATAAATTTTCCTGAAAACTATCAAGCATATCAGAACTATCTCCTAGTAGTTGATTTTATTTGTCAGGGAAATGAGATACTTAGAGCGCAAAATATTGTAGAGTTTATAGGAGGAAGATATATAGGTTTTGTAGGAATGATAAAGCTAAATATTTCTCCAATTAGTGAAAGCCAAGTTGATGAAGATAAAATTAAAGAAACTGTGTTAAATATAAGTCCGGAGGATGCGGCAGAAAAATTAGAGTATACCATTAGGACAAAATTGTGTTGCAATAGATAATTATGAGGTGACAAATGAGTAATTCGATTAGAATACTATTTTTAGCAGATTTCCACTATACAGATAATAACATTTTGAATAGAACGAAATATATTGAGAGCTTTTGTGAAAGTGTTAATAATTGGGACGATACATTGGGTATAGATATTTTAGTTATTGCCGGCGATGTTTGTGACAAGGGAGGGAGTGAAGCAGGCTATGAAAAGGTTGCTGATTTAATTAATTACATAATGGAAAAAATAGATATCAAAAAAGTTATAGTGGTGCCAGGAAATCATGATGTAAATAGGAATGTTTTAATGGGATTAAGAGGAGATAAAGATCGTGACGAAGACATGATGTGGAAATATGTGGAAAAGTACAAATATTTTAAAAACCTTTCTAAAATAAACAATGTGAAAATAGATTTAGAAAAAGCAATAGTTTCTTGTGAATTGGTTTGTGACAATTATTTATTTATGGGAATAGATTCGAATTGTAAAATTGGGATAACGGATGGGGTTGGTTATGTCGATGTAGAAAAGTTAGAAAATGAATTTGCTGAATTGCAGAATCATTATGGAGAAGAGTATAATGACTTGATGAAAATTGTTGTTATGCATCATTATCCGCATTATTATGTTAGCCATTTGGAAAAAGCAGCTAATAATAACAACCTCTGTGCAAAAACTATTGGTAATTTCGATTTGGATAATTGGGAAAAACTGAAAAAATTATTTAATAAATATGGCGTGAGAGTAGTTTTGACAGGACATATTCATGGTTCGCAGATTAGCGCTACATCAGATTGTGAGGAGGGAGAAACAGAGATATATTACAGCGCTATTGGAAGTCTCGGAATGAATTTTAATAGTGAATTGGCAGATATTCTTAAATGTATAGATGAAAGTAGTATGACAAGTAGTCAACAAGAAAAATATCATGAATTCTTAGAGTGGTTTGAGAGTGATAGTGTAATTCTTTCTGTTTCTAATCATCATAACACGTATGGAATTATTACTATAGATGAAGAAAAAATAGAAGAGCAACATTATAAATATTTGGCTGATGAGGGAGTTTCAAAATGGGTTTCGTGGTTTAGACCACCGAAACAAAAGAGAATAATGAATACTGCTTGTACAGCAGGAAGGAATCCTTTCGAAAAGGGGGATATTAAAGTTAAGCCAAAGCAGGAAGAAATCTTTGAAAAGAATATTTTGGACATTATTCGACAAGAACATTTGTATAGGACTGGACACTTTCATTGGAAAGATCAATGTGTAATGAATTGGATTGATACTACGGCATTGTTAATCAATAGTAAATATTTAAATATGATTTCAAATTGTATTATGAGCAAGTTCTCCGAAATTTTAGATAGGGCTGAGTGTGTAATTGGTTTAGGAATAAAAGGGGCTATAATAATGTCAAGCATAAGGTATAAATATCCAAATAAAAGATTTTCTTATTATCCAGAGGAGGATAAAAATTATAATGAATTTGAAAAATGTATATTAAATAATGGAAATATGGATAATATCATAGTGTTAACAGATGTAGTACATAGTGGAGGTACAGTTAAAAGTTTTGTTGAAAACAATAAAAAACAGATAGCTGGGAATAGTGTGGTTGAGGTTATTACCATTTTTTTGACCGATGAGACATTAGAAATTGAATCTGTAATAAAAGGAGGGGATAACCAACAAATGATAGAAATAAAGGTTAATGAACTAATGAAAATTCCTGTGAGAAATTGTGGGAAAAATAGTAGCAATTGCAGTATAATAAAAGAAAAATTAGATGTAGTTTATGAAATGTGAAATCAGTAACAAGAAAAGGAGAAAAAATGAAAGTAATTAAGCCTTCGTTTGAAATTTTGGATGAATTAAATGGAGAAGAGATATTAAAGCGCATTGAAAGAATTGGTAGAGTTTGTTATAAAAGTGAAGCAAATATAACAGAAGATTCAGCAAGTAAGTTTGTGGCTAATATTATAAAGAGTGGTCATGAATCTGTAGTAGAACACGAAAAGGTATCTGTAAGAATTGTTTGTGACCGAGGTGTGACGCATGAAATTGTAAGACATCGAATTGCAAGTTATAGCCAAGAAAGCACACGCTATTGTAATTATTCAAATGAAAAGTTTGGTAAAGAGTTAACAATGATTAAACCTATTTTTTGGGAAGAGGGCAGTGAAGAATACCAATGTTGGTTAGAAACTATGCAGAAAATAGAGGACACATACAATTGTTTGATGGAAAAGGGAGCAAAAGCGCAGGAAGCTAGGAGCATATTACCTAATAGCTTAAAAACAGAAATTATTGTCACAATGAATTTGAGGGAATGGAGGCATTTTTTTAAGCTTAGAACATCAAAAAGAGCTCATCCACAAATGAGAGAAATTGCGTGTGCGATATTGGACGAATTTAAGAAATGTATACCAGTTATTTTTGACGATATTGAATATGAAAAAGAATAGGGGGATTTGGGTTAAATTTTTCCGTAACTGTGTGACTTAAAAGATTTGGCTATGCAAATCGAAATTGTCAGACAATCACTCTATACACGTGATATACAACCGACCTCAAAATCCCGGTAAATCTGCGGACACCTTAGAAGTTGCTATGTTAGCACAGGGAGTTTGCTAATTTTCGATTCGCAGCTGATTTTCAACTAATTTTATATCAGAAATTTACAAAAAGTCCTATAGGCTGATTGGCTTATAGGACTTTTTTCTATTTTTATATTGACAGTTTTATGGAACATGATACTTTTGAGAGTAGGACAATAATTTTAGAAGGACAGGGAGTGGAACGAATATGAACAGACAGACATATCTTGCCCCGGGCGCACATGTCGTCGGGGATGTAACTTTAGGAGAGAATGTAGGAATCTGGTATAACGCAGTGGTGCGTGGCGATACGGGAAGTATTTTTATTGACGACAATTCCAATGTGCAGGATAACAGCACACTGCATACGGATGAGGGACATTCCATCCATATCGGAAAAGGTGTGTCCATCGGACACAATGCGGTAGTGCACGGCTGTACGGTTGGAGATAATACCGTTGTGGGAATGGGAAGCATTATACTGAGCGGCGCAGTGGTCGGAAAGAATTGTATCATTGGAGCCGGTGCACTTGTTACCGGGAAAATGGTCATTCCAGACAATTCCATGGCATTTGGCAACCCGGCAAAAGTAGTGCGTCAGCTCACAGCGGAGGAAGTGGAAGCAAACCGACATAACGCAGCGCATTATGTTGATCTGATTTTTAGAAAACATATTGTACAAGAATAATGGCAACACCGAGGATGACAAGAATCACACCGGTTGCCTGATTTAGTAATCTGGCAGGTGCTTTATTCGCAAGAACAGCGGCAACTCTGGCAAAAATCAGAGTGCTGACCATGCAGAGAATAAGGACAACCAAATCAGGAGTGCCTCCGATCGCAAAATGGCTGAGCGCTCCGGTCAGGGCGGTGAAAGTCATAATGAAAACACTGGTTCCGACTGCCGTTTTCAATTCGTAGCCCAGAACGGATGTCAGGATCAGAAGCATCATCATTCCGCCTCCGGCACCGACAAAACCGCAGATGCATCCGATGATAATTCCACAGATGATGGACTGGATGATCCGTTTTTTCGGATCGGTGGCAGCCATCGTTTCTTTGGTTGTCATAACGGGTTTTACGATGAATTTAATACCGAGTAACATTGTCATAAATGTGGAAAAACCGCCCATGGTCGTGCTTGGGATAAAGCTTGCCAGATAACTTGCGATAAAGGTAAAAATCATGACGGTGAACATCATCACAAGTCCGTTTTTGATATCAAGATTCTTATTTTTTCCATAGGTATAAGCGGAAACTGCGCTCGCGAGGACATCGCTGGCAAGTGCGATTCCAATTGCCTGGTAGGCGTCCATATGTAAAAAAGCAATAAGCATCGGGCTGATCACAGCCGCTGCGCTCATTCCGGCAAAGCCGGTTCCAAGTCCTGCGCCAAGTCCGGCGAGCAGACATATAATAAATGTCATCATAATTTTACAACTCCTTTTCTAATTTGATCACCTGATTGCGGATTTTTTCTGATAATTCCTGGTAAAGTTTTAATTCTGTGTCCGTCAGTCCGGCAGTGACAGAGGTGAAAAAATGCGTCTGCATTTCTCGACCATCAGCTATAATAGGCTGGCATTTTTCCGTGAGGCATAACCGTTGGATCCTCCGGTCATGAATGTCATTTTTTCTGATCAGATAGCCGCTTTGGACGAGCCGTTCCGTTGTTACCGAGACAATGCCTTTTTTGATTCCACGGATTTCACAGACATCCTTTGCGGTGTTATACATTGGGTTGTTAGCGATAAATAAAATCAAATCCAGATCGCTCTGGTTCAGCTGGTACTTCTTACAGAGAGGTGTGCAAAAAGATTCGTATACATGCATGATTTTTTTATTTGCAGTTAATAATTCAGAAGGAAACATAGACTGATACACTCCTACGAAAAATTGATTTACTTTTGGTTATTATTTACAATAAGTCTAAAATTAGACCTTTTAAAAATAGATTATACAAAAAGAACAAATTTGTCAAGGAATAAAAAATTTATATTCTTTTCACTGGTGTGTATAAGTACTTGATGATACAATGAGTGCAAGTGAGAAGAACGCATTCATGCGTTCGGCGAGCGACGAATGTTGATCATGAAGCTTTGCTTCATGATATAATGAGTGCAAGAGAGAAGAACAGGAGAGGGTGCAAAAGATGAATATATTATTTTTTCTGACACCAAAAGAAGAGGTGGCACATGTGGAGGAGGATGATACTTTACGACAGGTCGTAGAAAAGTTAGAGTATCACGGTTACAGTGCGATTCCACTGCTGGCGCTTGATGGAAAATATATCGGTACGATCACGGAGGGGGATCTGCTGTGGGAGATGAAGGAAAAAGATTTTCCGGATGTCCATCGCATGGAAAAAATCCGAATTACAGATGTAAAGAGGCGAAGAGACAACGAGGCAGTAAAAATCTCGGAATCCATGGAAGATTTATTTGAGAAGATCACGAACCAGAACTTTGTTCCTGTAGTAGATGACAATGGCATTTTTATTGGAATTGTCACACGTAAAGATGTACTGCTCTATCTGGCGGGAAAACTCAGAAATCATTGAAAAGGAACGATTAAAAATGTCTGAGAAGAAGCAACGAGAACTAAGAGTCAGATGCCTTGTGTTAGATCACGATGACACGGTTGTAAAAAGTACACCGGAGATTAATTTCCCGGCATTTTTGCGGTCACTGAAAGATCTGCGTGGCACGACTATGAGCTATGAACAGTTTGTGGAGTATAATTTTGATCCGGGATTTTATGAGATGTGCGCGGACATTTTGCACTATACGCCGGAGGAAATCAGGTATCAGGAGGCAGAGTGGGAACGTGCGGCGGCAGTGACAATCCCGGCTGTCTATGAGGGTTTGCCGGAGATACTGCATACTTACATGGAAAATGGTGGCAAAATCTGTGTGTCTTCCCATTCCATGCGAAAGACGATTTTGAGAGATTACGAGGCGGCAGGACTGCCGATGCCGGAACTTATTTTCGACTGGGCATGTCCGGAGGGGAAAAGAAAGCCGCATCCCTATGCATTGCAGGAAACCATGCGTATTCTGAATTTAAAGCCGGAGGAACTTCTCATGGTGGATGATTTAAAACCCGGCTATGATATGGCAAAGGCGTGCGGCGTTCCATTTGCCTGTGCTGGCTGGTCGGATAACCAGATTCCGGTCGTGCGGGAGTATATGCAAAAATACTGTGATTACTATCTTAAGACGACAGCAGAATTAGAGAAGATCTTATATAAGGATTAATAAAAGCAGGGGATGCCCTGCTTTTACATTTAAGAAATGATTCTGACACCAATTTCCGTCACATAATCTTCAATCGATTCTGCCATCAGATTATTGACGGCATATGTTTCTAAAAAAATGTGATCTATTTTTATCTGCCTACATCTGGCATATTCCAGCAGTCGTTCATACGCGGCCCCGATCGTATTCCAATGGCCTTTATGGTAGCCCGTCAGATATTCACCGGCTTTGAGTATCTGATAGTCCATACCTTTTGGCTTTTTAAATGGAAGGATGACCGCATTTGTGTAATTGTCATAAACACCGGACAGAATATCGTTCTCATTCTGGATATAGCCGATCTCATAATCCATCTGATAATTTCTGCGCTCGAATTCAGTGATAAATTCATTCGTCTTTTTCAGGATTCCTGCATCCGTTTCATCTCGGATTTCCTCATAAATATAGTAGCGGTTCGGAAATTGCTTTCGGAAAACGTGCTCAAAGTCAATGCTCCAGATTCCCTTCATTTTTTCTTTTCTGCCACGGATAAACTGTTGCTGGTATTTTAATCGTTTGATCTGTTCTGTGATTTTTTTATCCTCTTTTTCAAAAAGTTCCATCAGGCTTTCCGGGCTTCGATGATCCATAAATTCTTTGATTTCATTTAACGGCATGCCCATCTCTTTCAAAATGATAATTGTGTCAAATACTTCCATCTGGTAAATGGAATAATAGCGGTAATCGTTGGTATCCACAATTTCCGGTAAAAATAAACCGATATTATCATAATGAAACAAGGTATTTTTTGTCACACCCATGCGCCTTGCAAACTCGCCTGTAGTCATGTATTTGTTGTGATCCATACGGTATCTCCTTATGTCCAGATTAACAATGATAAAGCTTAAAAAGTACTGTGTCATTGAGGATGGAAACGTTTTAAAATTTGCACTTGACTATATTGTTACCATATAGTTTATGATAGCATTTGTGCGCTGAAATGCCAATGATTATTTGGATGCGTACCATAATGATACAGATTAAGATTACTTAATATGAATAGAATTTTACGAAAGGATTTTGTATGTCACAGTCAATCAGTCAGAAATTTACACCGATTTCATTGTTAAAATTTGCATTACCATCCATGGTTATGATGATGTTTATGTCGTGTTATACGATTGTGGATGGAATTTTTATTTCAAGATATCTTGGCAGTGAGGCACTCTCTGCGGCAAATATTGTATATCCGGTTTTCAATCTTTTACTGGCAGTCGGAATCATGTTTGCGACAGGAGGAAGTGCCGTTGTCAGTAAAAAACTTGGGGAGGGGAAAAAAGAAGAGGCCATGGAGGACTTCTCGTTTCTCACTGCAGTCGGAGTGGCGCTCAGTGTACTTTTGATGATCGCCACATTACTTTTTCATAATCAGATCAGTCTGTTTTTAGGTTCCAGTGAACGTATTTTAGATTACTGTAATGCCTATCTGATCTATCTTGTATTGTTTGCTCCGGCATGTATGTTACAGTCGTTGTACCAATCCTTTTTTGTCACAGCAGGAAAACCGCGTCTTGGTCTGGTGCTTACTGTGATCGCCGGGCTTGCGAATGCTTTTTTTGATTATTTTTTTCTTGCGGTCTGCGGTATGGAAATTGAAGGAGCTGCGATTGCAACCGGAATTGGACAGATGATTCCTGCCGTTGTAGGAACCGTATACTTTTTCTTTTTCAAGGGTGAATTGCATTTTGTGCCGTTCCATTTTCATGGGGCAACCTTAAAACAGTCTTGTTTTAATGGTTCTTCAGAGATGGTCAGCAATCTGGCAAATGCGATCATCACGTATTTATTCAACATTATTTTAATGCGCATTGCAGGAGAAAACGGAGTTGCTGCCATCACAATTATTTTGTATGCTCAGTTTCTGTTTAACTCGCTCTACCTTGGATTCTCCATCGGTGTTGCGCCTGTCATCGGTTTTCAGTATGGAGCGAAAAACCGTGACCAGTTGAAAAGTCTTTACAAAATATGTAATTGCTTTGTGATTGCATCCTCGGTAGTTATTGCCTTCTTCTCATGGCTTCTCTCGGATGGCATTGCATCCATTTTTGTTCAAGACCGCGGGGAAACTTATGTCATGGCATCTGAGGGGCTGCGTATTTTTGCATTGTCGTTTTTGTTCAGCGGATTTAATATTTTTTCGTCTTCGTTGTTTACAGCCTTATCCGATGGAAAAACGTCAGCCATTATTTCGTTTGGCAGAACGTGTGTATTTATTATCCTGTCACTGATGATTCTGCCCAATATTCTTGGACTTACCGGTGTCTGGCTCGCAATTCCGGTTGCGGAATTTCTGGCAGTTTTTGTGTCGGTTTATTATCAGTGGACAAAACGGAAAAAATATGGGTATCTGTGATAGGATGAAAAATTAAGAAATCTTTAAGGTTAAATGTATAGGATTCTAACATTAAGTCATTTATAATAAAAAATATCATACAAATGTTAAAACAAGGAGGCTAAATCCTCTCCTCGTTCAGGGGAACAAATTTTACTTTGTAAAATGGGATTTGCTTCGCAAACAAGGAGGATTAAGATGTTAGAATTGATTCCAGCTTCTGCAATTATCGCAATTGTGGTGATTGCACTCATTGTCATTTTTTTAGCCGTCGGCTATGTGAAGGCACCACCGGATATGGCATTTATTATTTCCGGTATTAAGAAAAAATCAAAAATCGTAATCGGAAAAGCAGCCATCCGCATTCCGTTTTTTGAACGTCTTGATAAGTTGAATCTTCGACTGATCCCAATTGATGTCAAAACCAGCAATGCAGTGCCGACAGCAGATTACATTAACATTAATGTAGACGCAACGGTTAACGTTAAAATCAGTAATGAACCTGAAAAGTTAAGACTTGCAGCAGAAAACTTCCTGAATAAGAACACAGAATACATTGCAGGTGTGGCAAGAGAAGTTCTCGAAGGTAATGTGCGTGAGATCGTAGGAAAGATGAAGCTGGAGGAGATGGTTTCGGATCGACAGAAGTTTGCAACTCTTGTAAAAGAGAATGCGGAACCTGACCTTGCAGCTATGGGACTGGATATTATCAGCTTTAACGTACAGAACTTCGTAGATGGAAATGAAGTTATCGAGAACCTGGGTATTGATAATATCGTAAAAATTAAAAAGGCAGCAGCAATTGCCAGAGCAGAAAGTGAAAGAGATATCAAAGTTGCGCAGGCAGCAGCAGACAAAGAATCCAATGATGCAGCAGTTGCAGCTCAGACGGAGATCGCAAAAAAACAGAATGAACTTGCAATCAAGCGTTCCGAGTTACAGCAGGAAGCAGATACGAAAAAAGCTATGGCAGATGCCGCTTACGAAATCCAGAAAGAGGAGCAGCGTAAGACTATTGAGGTAACAACTGCCAACGCAGATATTGCAAAACAGGAACGTGAGATTGAGTTAAAACAGAAAGAGGTTGCAGTTAAAGAGCAGGCTCTTGAGGCAGAAGTTAAGAAGCAGGCGGAAGCAGACAAATATGCAGCACAGCAGAAAGCTGATGCGGCTCTCTATCAGAGACAGAAAGAAGCCGAGGCAAAACAGTTTGAGGCACAGCGTCAGGCAGAAGCAAGAAAAGCGCAGGCGGAAGCAGACCGCTTTGCAAAAGAGCAGGAAGCTGAAGGTATCCGTGCAGTAGGTGAAGCAGAAGCAGCAGCCATTCAGGCAAAGGGTGTTGCGGAAGCAGAAGCGATGGAGAAAAAGGCAGAAGCATATGCAAAATACAACAAAGCAGCTGTAGCCGAGATGATGATCAAAGTTCTTCCGGATGTTGCTGCAAAGATTGCAGAGCCATTAGGTCAGATCGACAAAATTACGATTATCGGTGGCGATGGTGGCAACAATGGTGTTGAGCAGGTTGCAGGAAATGTTCCGGCAGTCATGGCAAAGCTTTTTGAGAGTATGAAAGAAGCTACCGGCATTGACCTTGCAGATATCGTAAAAGCGGATACCTATGACGCAAAAGTAAATCGCAATGTCAATGTGAGTGGAATTGATTCCGTAAACCTTGTAGTAAAAGACGAGAAAGAAAATCCAACCACTTAGTTCGTAAACCAGAGTTTAACTTATGAACTGCCGCTTGTGGGTGGTGTTACGGATTTCCGCAGGTTATGTCAATTGCATGCCAACAAAGTGTATAGAAATATAAAAAATAGAACTGTTTGTTTTCAGGAGCGCTTCCGCTTGTTGTCGCTGGCAGCGGTACTAAGAAAGTATCCATCGTGATTTCAAAATCCAATTACATTGGCTTTTGA
>ERZ791737.769-NODE-769-length-20913-cov-2.820644_pt1 | contig 20913 bp, 16 predicted proteins | sample MGYA00510042_ERZ791737 | MGnify/ENA primary metagenome ERZ791737 (study PRJEB30046, sample SAMN00791965) | human gut metagenome | study: EMG produced TPA metagenomics assembly of the A metagenome-wide association study of gut microbiota in type 2... | reverse complement strand
ATATTCGGAAATATGGGGACAGAGTTAAATTTTTAAAAAAGTACACGTTTTCAAACAGAAAGGAGGGCGCGGCGCAGCAGCCAATTCGCGTTCAAGGATGCATCTGTTATGAGAGATAGAGAATAAAGGAGAACATGCCTTATGAGAACACAGGAAAAGCATGCAACACGGTTTCGCTCCATTCAGACCTCACTTCTATTCGTTATCGTACCGGCAGTTATTATATCCATGGCAGTCCTCTCGCTGATGGGATACCTGAGCTCCAAGGCCATCATCCAAACCAGCGCGGGCAACGAAATGTCCCAGTGCCTTTCGGTAGCCATGGGTTCCATCGAAATGTCGCTGTCCAATAACCGCATGGTTGCTGAAACTATGGCGCGCGGCGTGGAGGCTGTCCAAAGGCAGGCTGTAAAGGGGGAGCAGACCGCGTCAGATTGGGATGCGGCAGCCTATCAGGAAATTCTGACCTCCTTTGTGGGGAGCAACCCGGAGACGTTCGGCGGCGGGATTTGGTTCGAGCCCTACCAGTACCGACCGGAGCAGCGGTATTTCTCTCCCTATTGCATGCGCCAGAATGGAGCCGTCACTTATGTAGACAACTATTCTCTGGGGGAGGGCGTCTATTATACCGACCAGGATTGGTACACAAACGCCGCCAATACCACTCAAAAGTCCGTTTGGTCTGCTCCATATTACGATGAATTTGCCCAGATTTCCATGGTGACCTCCTCCGCCCCGATCTACGACGAGACCGGCCGCTTTCTGGGAGTCGCCACAGCGGATATTGACCTGACTCAGATGCAGCAGATGGTACTCTCGCTGGACGTTGTGGCCAACGGCCGTGCCTTTCTGATTGATGATACCGGGGTATACATTGCAGACGAGGACAGCGAGAAGCTCCTGTCCGCCAACATATTGGAGGATGACAACCCTTCATTCGCCGCGCTTGGGCGGCAGATTCTGAGCCAGCAGGAGGGCTCCGGCAGCTACACGGCAGACGGTCAAACCTATCTGGCCTGGTACCGCCAGATCCCGGACAGCGGCTGGTATATCGTCACCACAGCCTCGGAGCAGGAGCTGATGGCGGACGCCCATACGCTTGGCATCACGCTTTCCATCCTGTGCGCGGTATTTGCCGCCCTTCTGTTTTTCATCCTTCTGGCCTATCTCCGGCGGAGCATCGTCCGGCCCCTCCACACCCTCCAGGCTACCACACAGAAAATCGCGGACGGAAACCTGTCTGTGGAGATCCCGCGCAACTCCAAATATGAATTTGGGTCTGTAAGCCTTTCCCTGGAGCAGATGGTGGAGCGGTTAAGGCTGTATATTGATTACATCTCCGAGATATCTGCTGTTCTGACCCAAATGGCGGACGGAGACTTTTCCTTTGCCCTCCAGCATGATTACGCCGGAGAATTCTCCTCCATCAAGGAGGGGCTCCTCAACACGAGAGGCCGGGTATCCGATGCACTGAAATCCATTGCGTCGTCTGCGGACCAGGTGAGCTCCGGAGCAGAACAAATTGCCATCAGCGCCCAGTCCCAGGCGCAGGGAGCCACCGAGCAGGCATCCAGCGTCCAGCAGTTGGCTGCCATGATGTCGGAAATGGAGCACGATGTCGATCTGAACACGGAAAAAATCACTGAGGTCAACCAAAAAATGCAGGAGGTTTCACAGGAGGTTCAGGAGGGCGGCCGCAAAATGGAGCGCATGCTGACGGCTATGGATGAGATCACCTCTACCTCCAATGAAATCGGGCAGATTGTCAAAAATATTGAGGATATCGCCTTCCAGACCAATATTCTCGCCCTGAACGCGGCGGTAGAGGCCGCCCGTGCCGGCAGCGCCGGAAAAGGCTTTGCAGTGGTGGCGGACGAGGTACGGAGCTTAGCCGGCAAGACCGCAGCGGCATCCAAGGAAACTGCGGAGCTGATCGCCAATGCCCTCTCAGTGGTGGAGAAGGGCAAGGCTCTCGCCGATGAAACCGCCGCTTCCTTCCGACTCGTCACCCAAGGGGTTACCCTGGCGTCCGACAGCGCCCAGGTCATCAGTGAGCTCTCCCAACAGCAGAAGTCTTCCATTCACCAGGCCAAGGCAGGATTTGACCAGATCTCCAGTGTTGTACAGACCAGCTCCGCTACGGCGGAGGAGAGCGCCGCCGCCAGCGAGGAGCTGTCCGGACAGGCTGAGCTGTTGAAGGAGCAGGCTGCGAAATTCAGGCTGCATACCGAGGAACTGTAACCGTCCTTCCCCCGCCGGAGTCTTGTGGCAGGCTGTACAGACCCTCCCTCCCCTTCCAGAACTTCTGCATTGAAATGCTCCTACTGTTTTAGTATGATAACACCACAGCCCGCGCCGGACGCCGGCCGGGACGTTCAACAAAAAGGAGCATCATCTATGCGAAAGATTCCTGCCGCCCTGCTCTCCCTGGCCCTGACGGCCTCCCTGACCGCCCCGCTGGCCTCGGCCGCCGGAACCGGAAGCACTCTGCCGGAGCTGGACGGCCACTGGAGCCAGTCCGCCTTCGAGCGCTGGCACGCCTACGGCATTGTAGAGGGTGACAGCCGCGGCATGCGTCCCGACGCCAACATGACCGTGGGCGAGTTTGCCGCCATTCTGAGCCGCGCGATGGGCTACACCGAGACTGTGGAGAACCCCTATGCCGATCTGAAGGGCACCGAATGGTACGCCCCCTACATCCTCCAGCTCACCGCCGCCGGGATTCTCCAGGGCGACGGCACCAACTGCAACGCCGAGGAGCCCATGAACCGGGAGCGGGCCACCGTGCTCTTTGCCCGGGCCCTGGGCATCCGTCCCACCGCCCAGCCGGATCTGAGCGGCTTTGTGGACGGCAAGGACGCCGCCGACTGGTCGGCCGGGTACATTGACGCCATGGCGAAGGATGGCATCATCCAGGGCGTGGGCAACCAGACTCTGGCCCTCGGGTCCAGCATCACCCGCGGCTCCGTGGTCAAAATACTGGACAGCTCCGTGGCCGAATATGCCGTGGAGGAGGGCGCCACCATCGACCAGGATGTGGACGGCATCCTGCTGGTGGCCGCCGATGATATCACCGTGGACGGCGCCGCCGTGTCCGGCAATCTGCTTGTAGCCCCCAAAGCCGGCGAGGCCAATCTGACCGTGAAGAACGCCAGGCTGGAGCGGGATCTGCGGGTTTCCACCCACGGCGCCACTCTGACTGTGGCCGATTCCCAGGTGGAGGGCGACGTGGCCCTCTCCGGTGACCGCGCCAGCCTGACCCTGGGCAGCGGCGCGCAGCTTGCCCGTCTGGCTGTGGACGGGGCCGGCAGCTCCGTGTCCGTGAAGAGCGGCGCCTCTGTGGAGACCCTGACCGCCCGCGCCGCCGTCAAGGTGGACAACCAGGGCGCCATTAACAAGGCGGAGGTACAGGCCGACAACGTGGTGCTTGACGGCAAGCGGCCCGCCCACGTGGAGGTCGCCGACGATGTGGCCCCGCCCCAGAACAGTGAGGGCGAGGAGGTCACCGGCTCCGAGGACAGCCAGGAACCCGGCCAGGGTGGCGGCGGTTCCGGCGGGGGCGGCGGCTCCGTGTCTGAGGAGGCCGTAGCCGGCATCGTAGGCGTCCGCCCTGTGGATCAGGACGGGGTCGAGGAGGACATGCCCTCCGTCACCGCCAAGGCCACCAAGAAAACCGGGGAGAATTTTGTCCGCATCGCCCTGTCCACCGACGGCGTGGTGCCCATCCACCAGAGCGAGGGTGCCGGCAAGGGCGCCTGGGTGGGCGTGGCCATCGAGGCCCCCGAGGGCTATGAGCAGGGCACCTTCCAGTACCACTTCGGCACCGAGGCCAGCGCCGAGGCCACCCAAAGCGCGGCCATCACGGAGGACTCCTCCATCGGCCAGGGCAAGTATGCGGTGTTCTTCCTCAACGCCTCCTCCACCGCGCCCAAGACCCACATCACCGTGAAGTGGGAGGGACAGGAGGCCGTGCAGTACGTGGTGGACCTGTCCGGCGTGCAGACGCCCGCCGTCAAGCTGACCGGCGTGACCGTCTCCACCCACGAGATGCCCTCCGGGGTCTCCTCCACCGCCGAGGGCCTGAGCTTTGACGGCAGCACCGCCCTGGTGCAGAACGGCGGCAGCGGCACCCTGACCCACACCCAGGTGGCCTCTATGGGCGGCGGCGGCGAGTATACCGTCTACTACACCGTGCCCCAGGCCATCCCCGGCGGCACCCTCCAGTTTGACAAAATTGCCCGCTCTGTCAACGGCGGCAAGTGGAACACCTGGGCCATGCCCAGCACCACCGAGGCCGATGCCGGCTCCGGCTGGTGGACCCGTGACGGCGAGAACTACTACTTCAAGTGGGGCGCCGTCTTCGCCGAGGAGGCGGAGGGGAGCTACCGGCTCAAGGACGGCGGCGTCTTTGACTACACCCTCTGCTTTATCGACACCGACGGCTCCCAGGACAATATCATCGCCACCTATACCTTCCAGATCGACCTGAGCGGCTACACCATCACTGCCGACGAATAATCTCCGAAGTGCCCCGGACAACGTCCGGGGCACTTTCTTTTCCCGCGGGCCTGTGGTATTATTAAGGGGTGAAAGGAGGCGCTGCCATGGCGTCACGCAGAAAACTTCCCCTTGTACTTTTTCTGATCACCCTCGTCCTTCTGGCCGGGGCGGTCGTTCTGCTCCTGCGGGGGCGTCCCGTCACGCTGGAGCGCATCGCGGCCCGGCAGGGCTACGCCATCACCGGCCAGGAGAAGGCCACCGTCACCCTCACCCTTTCCAGGGAGCAGATGCCGAAGGGCTTTCCCGAGGAGGTCCCCATCAGCCAAGCTGAGGGAGAGCTGAAGCTCCCCCTGCTCCAGGACGGGGACACCACCTTCTATCTCACCGCCTTTGCCCGGTCTGACGAGGATCCCGGCACCCTCTACGCCGTCATTCAGCCGGAGCATCAGCTCTCCCGGGAAGGGGGACAGCTTCTCCTCCCCTACCGGATTGACGAGGACGGCGGCATCACCGCCCAGCTCCGGGTTTCCGACCTGCCCGTGCAGGCCGACGGAGAGGACCGCCCCGATGCGGCCCGGCTGGCCAGCCAGGGCCCAGGTGAACAGTTCGCCCTGTATGTAGACCGGGCTCTCTTTCTCCGCTCCGACGCCATCACCATCCAGCTCGGCAGCTTCTATCGGCTGACCTATGCGCCCGCCTGATTGGGGATTGGAGGTTTTTTATGTCCACTCTGCTGATTAAAAACGCCCGCTACATCGTCTCCTGCGACGACACCGACCGCCTGTATGAGCGGAGCAATCTGTTCATCCGGGACAACGCCATCGAGTACATCGGCCCCGAGCTGCGGCAGGCCGACCAGGTTATCGACGCCTCCCGTATGGTGGTCTACCCCGGCCTCATCAATACCCATCACCACCTATACCAGCTCTTTTCCCGCAATCTGCCCGAAGTGCAGCGGATGGAGCTCTTTCCCTGGCTGGTGACGATGTGTGGAAAAACCTGGACGAAGAGGTGGTGGCCACCTCCAGCCTGGTGGGCATGGCGGAGCTGCTCAAGACGGGGTGCACCACCTGCTTCGACCACCACTATGTCTTCCCCGCCCGGGCGGGGGATCTGATCGGCGCCCAGTTCCGGGCGGCTGAGCTGGTGGGCATGCGCTTCCACGCCTCCCGTGGCTCCATGGATCTCTCCCGGAAGGACGGCGGCCTGCCGCCGGACAGCGTGGTACAGACCATCGACCAGATTCTGGCCGACTCGGAGCGGCTGGTGCGGGTGTGGCACGACCCGTCCCGCTTCTCCATGCGCCAGGTAGCCCTGGCCCCCTGCTCCCCCTTCTCCGTGTCCACCGACCTGCTGCGGGAGAGTGCGCGCCTGGCCCGCTCCCTGGAGGTACGGCTGCACACCCACGTGGCGGAGACCAGGGACGAGGAGCAGTACACCCTGGAGCGGTTCGGCCTGCGCCCCCTTGCCTACCTGGAGGGGCTGGGCTGGACCGGCCCCGACGTGTGGTATGCCCATGGCATCCACTTCAACGATGACGAGCTGAAGGCGCTGGCCGCCACCGGTACCGGCGTGGCCCACTGCCCCATCTCCAACATGAAGCTCTCCTCCGGCGTGTGCCGGGTGCCTGAGATGCTCCGCCTGGGGGTGCCGGTGGGTCTGGCGGTGGACGGAGCCGCCTCCAACGACGGCTCCAACCTGCTGGAGGAGCTGCGGGTGTGCTACCTGCTCCACCGCCTCCAGTCCAGCCAGAACGCCCCCACCGGGTACGACATCCTCAAGCTGGCCACCCGCGGCTCCGCCCGCCTGCTGGGCCGGGACGACATCGGCTGCCTGGCCGCCGGCATGGCCGCCGACTGCTTCCTGATCAGCCTGGACCGCATTGAGCTGGCGGGCGCCCAGTTCGACCCCCTCTCCCTGCTGGGGACGGTGGGGCTCAAGGGCCCGGTGGATTATACCATCGTCAACGGCATGGCCGTGGTGCAGAACGGGGAGCTGGTGACCGCCGACGAGGGGGAGCTGGCCGCCCGGGCCAATGCGGCGGTGTGCCGCTACCTGGGCCGTTGCTGAGCCCACGCCCGGAGGCCGGACGGTTTTTCTCCGCCCGGCCTCCGTTTTTTGTGCAGTTCGGCGCTTGTATTTCTGCCTCACAGGAGTAAAATGGTAGAGCTATGTAAAATTCATGTAAAGGAGGCGGGAGAATGCCGGAACAGGCATCGGCCCGCAGCAGCCTGCTCTTTTCCCGCGACGCACTGCTGCGGCTCATCATTCCCCTGGTCATTGAGCAGCTTCTGCTGATGACTGTCGGCATGGCGGACACCGTCATGGTCACCACCTCCGGCGAGGCCGCCGTATCCGGCGTCTCGCTGGTGGACAACATCAATACACTCATCATTCAGGTCTTTTCCGCCCTCTCCACCGGCGGCGCGGTGGTGGTCTCCCAGTATCTGGGGCGGCAGGACACCGACAACGCCAAGGCTGCCTCCAAGCAGCTTCTGTACGCCATGTGCGCCCTGTCCCTGCTGCTGATGGGGGCCGCGCTGGTCCTCCGGCAGCACATTCTGGCGTTGATCTTCGGCCGCGTGGAGGCCGACGTGATGGAGAACGCCCTGGTCTATTTCCTGCTCACCGCCACGGCCTACCCCTTCATGGGCATTTACAACGCCGGGGCCGCCCTGTTCCGGGCCATGGGCAACAGCAAGGTGTCCATGTTCTGCTCCCTAGTTGTGAATGTAATCAACATCACAGTCAACGCGGTGCTGATCTTCGGCTTCGGCATGGGGGCCGCCGGCGCCGGCATCGGCACCCTGGTCTCCCGCATCGCGGCGGCCGTCATTATCATGGCGCTGCTCAACCACCCCGACCATGTGCTCCGGGTGGAGGGTCTGCTGCGTTTTGAGTTCCGGGGTGCCATCGTCAAGCGCATCCTATTTATCGGCATCCCTAACGGTATGGAAAACGGCATGTTTCAGGCAGGCAAGCTGATGGTCCTCAACCTGATTACCACCTTCGGCACTTCCGCCGTGGCCGCCAACGCCATCGCCAACAGTGTGGCCGGGGTCATCAATGTGCCCGGCATGGCCCTGGGACTGGCCATCATTACCGTCATCGGCCAGTGTATGGGGGCTGGCGAGACAGGGCAGGCGGTCTACTACACCAAGCGTCTCGTGGGGGCCAGCTATCTTTGCATGCTGGTCATGAGCGCCGCCCTCTTCTTCTCGGCTGGGGGACTGGTCACCCTGTTTCACCTGAGCCCAGAGGCCTGCGCCATGGCTGCCCAAGTGCTCCGGGCCTGCGCCGTAGGCAACGTCCTGTTCTGGCCCCTGGCCTTCACCCTTCCCAACTCCCTGCGGGCGGCTGGGGACGCCATCTTCACTATGGCGGTCTCCCTGGGCTCCATGTTTGTCTGCCGGGTGGTGCTCAGCTATGTGTTTGCCTGCGCCTGGGGCCTGAACCTGGGACTGCTTGGGGTATGGCTCGCCATGATCGCCGACTGGGTGGTACGGGCCGCATTCTTCCTGTTCCGCTACTGGCGGGGCAGATGGAAACGCATCCGCGTGATTTGACTGCACAAGGAGGGAATCGCATGGAACGCTTCCAAGATCCGGAGCGGCTGGCGGCCCTGTTTGCCCGCTGCCGGATTCCCGAGCGCCTTCCCTGGACCGCCGCCTATCCCTGGACACTTCAGTACTATGAGAAGGGAGAATACCTCTGCCGCCTGCGGGAACCCATGGAGAGCCTCTACCTGCTTCTGGAGGGCGGCATCCAGACCAGCCTGACCAACGCCGCCGGACGCACCCGGCTGGTGGCCACCGCCCAGCCGGGGGAGCTGGTGGGCGGCGACGTAGAGGTGGTGCTGGGCAACATCCAGGCCACCACCGACCAGCGCGCCCAGGAGGACGGCGCGCTGTGTGCGGCCCTCCCACTGGCGGAGTACCGGGAGGCTCTATGCTCCGACCTGGGGTTTCTGCGCTATGCCTCCCGGCGGCTGGCCCGCATTGTGGTAATGAATACCTTCCGCGCCACCAACGACCTGCTGCTTCCGCTGGAAAACCGTCTGGCCGCCTATCTGCTCTCCCAGGCGGAGGACGGCTGGTTCCATGGCACCCTGACCCGCACCGCCGAGACGCTGAGCACCAGCTACCGGCAGCTTACCCGGGTGATGAGCCGCTTTGCCCAGGCCGGATACCTCCGCCGTACCCCCGAGGGCTGGCGTCTGGAAGATCCCGACGCGCTGCGGGCCCTGGCCGAAAGCGTGGAGCCCTCCCGCATTCTCTGAAAAAAGCCCCGCCGTTCCGATGGAACGGCGGGGCACTTTTCTTTCCTGGGGTAGGACATATGGCCTACCTTCCAGTGGAGAACATCTGCTAAAGTACAGGTATACTCCGTTACCGCTTTCCCTTGTCGTAGGGGATGCCCTCCGCCTTGGGAGCCCTGGACTTCTTGGAGGTGAAGGCCAGAACGACCAGCGTGATAATATAGGGCAGCATCCGGTAGAAGTGGGGGCTGATGCCGAGCTCGGCCAGCAGGAATACACCGTCGCCGTTGATGTCAATGCTGGCATAGGAGGCGGCGATGCACTTGAACAGGCCGAACAGCAGAGCTGCGCCGGCGATGTTCAAAGGTTTCCAGTTGCCGAAGATCATAACGGCCAGCGCCAGGAAGCCGAAGCCGGCCACGTCGCCGGTAGAGGCGCAGTTGGCGGTGGTGAGAGCGTAGACGAAGCCGCCCATGCCCGCCAGCGCACCGGAGATTGTAGTGCCGGCGTAGCGCATCACATAGACGTTGATGCCCAGGGAGTCGGCCGCCTGTGGATTCTCACCACAGGAGCGCAGCCGCAGTCCGAAGCGGGTCTTGTAGAGCAGGATGGACAGCACCACAAACAGGATAATACAGATGTAGGTGGCCAGATATGCTTTGTTGATGAAGGTGTCCCCGAAGAAGCCCATTTCGTCGCTGCGGCCGTAGCCGAAGAAGCTCTTTTTGAGCATGAACCAGCTTGCCGCGTCGCCCTCCGCCATCTGCAGGGTGTTCTGGTTGGCGATGATGCGGATGAAGAACAGCACCAGGGCGGGGGCCATCAGGTTCAGTGCGGTACCGCCGATGGTCTGGTCCGCCTTCAGGTTGACCGAGGCAAAGGAGAGCAACAGGGAGAACACTGCGCCCAGGATGGCCGCCACCAGCATGGCCAGCAGCATGAAGCCCTGGAGCGCCACCCAGTCCCCAGCCGCCTTGGCCTCGGAAAAGATACCCGCCTTCTGGGTCACGTTGACAAAGAGGACGCCCGCGAACGCGCCGAAGATCATAATGCCTTCCAGGGCCAGGTTGATAATGCCGCTGCGCTCAGCAAACACGCCGGCCAGCGCCACGATCATCAGCGGGACGGCATAGATCAGGGTCTGCTGAATGAGGAACGTCATGCCGACTCGCCTCCTTTCTCCACTTCTGCGCCACCTCCGCCCTCCGGCGGTTTGGCCGCCGCCTCTGCCGCGGGCAGGGCAGCCTTGCTCCGGCGCTTCCGCTGGCCGCTGATGAACATCTTGATGACCAGGGAGAAAGCGCTGAGGTAGACGATGATGGCGATGATGACATCGGTGATATACTCATTGTAAGCCGTCAGGTTGGTAAGCTGCAGACCCACAATATCCAGCATGGACATGAAGCATCCGGTAAAGATCACACCGATGGGATTGCTGACGGCCAGCAGGGCCACGGGAATGCCATTGAAGCCGGTGGCGGGAAGGGTCTGGTAGGTAGACCAGAAAAACTCCGTGTTGCCCGACAGGTAGTACAGGGAGGCGGCCGCGCCGGACAGGGCCCCGGCGATGGCCATGGACAGGACGATGTTCCGCTTGTCGGCAATGCCGGCGTACCGGGCCGCGTGGCGGTTGGCGCCGCAGGCCTTGAGCTCGTAGCCCAGGGTGGTCTTGTTCATAAGGATATAGATCAGAATTGCGATACCGATGGCAATCAGGATGCCGCCATTGACCTGAGAGTTGGGGAACAGTTTGTCCAGACCCAGCTTGGCGGTCTCCACACCATTGAAACTGGTCTTGTAGATATAGGCAGTCTTGGTGTTCTCCACGTGATTCTGGAGGCTCTCAAACAGGCTGCCCTTGTCGAACAGCCAGGTCACCAGGTTGGCGGCGATCCAGTTGGTCATGATGCAGGCCAGCACCTCGTTGATGTTGAGGAAGGCCTTCACCAGTCCGGGGATACAGCCCCACAGGGCGCCGGCCAGCATACCGCCCAGGAAGGCAATGAGCCACACCAGCGGAGCTGGAACCGTTTCAGTGGGGATGGTGAGTGCCAGAATCAGGGTGGCGGCGGTGCCCATCAGGTACTGGCCCGGCGCGCCGATGTTGAACAGGCCGGTCTTGAAGGCCACAGCCACCGACAGGCCGGTAAGGATCAGCGGGGTGGCCCGGAAGAGCATGTTGCCCAAGTTCGTGGAGTTAAAGCCGAAGGTCAGCGTGCCCGCCGCGTCGCGTCCGGTGCTGAACAGGCCGCCGAACACCAGGCGGATGCCCTCCCACGCGCTGTTCAGCCCCAGGGACGGGTTGGCGGCGCCCACGATGATGATAATCAGCGCGCCCACCACCATGCCGATGAGGATGGAGATCAGTGAGGCCAGTACAGACTTGGTGCCGTCTTTGCCCCACAGGTTGGAAAGCTTCTGCTTCACGCCCCCTCGCCCTCCTTTTTCATTCGTTTTGCGCCGGCCATATAGAGGCCCAGCTCCTGGACGTCGGTGGCGGCGGGGTCCAGCTCGCCCACGATCTCGCCCTCATACATCACGAGGATGCGGTCGGACAGGCTCATGACCTCGTCCAGCTCCAGAGAGACCAGCAGCACCGCCTTGCCCTTGTCCCGCTCGGCCACCAACTGGCTGTGGATGTACTCAATGGCGCCCACGTCCAGGCCGCGGGTGGGCTGCACCGCCACAATCAGCGGCTTCTCCCGGTCGACCTCGCGGGCAATGATGGCCTTCTGCTGGTTGCCGCCGGACATGGAGCGGGCAATGGTCACCGGCCCCTGTCCGGAGCGCACGTCGTACTGCTCGATCAGCTTTTCCGCGTAGGCGCGCACCTCGCCCTGCTTGACAAAGCCCATGTGCTGGAACCGTGGCTCCCGGAAGCGCTGGAGCACCATGTTTTGTTCCAGGGTAAAGTCCAGCACCAGTCCGTGCTTATGGCGGTCCTCCGGGATGTGGCTCATGTCCGCGCTCCGGTGGTGGATGGAGGCGTGGCTGATATCATGGCCGCAGAGGGTCACCGTGCCGCCGCTGCACTTCTCCAGGCCGGTCAGGCCGTAGATGAGCTCGCTCTGGCCGTTGCCGTCGATGCCGGCGATGCACAGAATCTCACCCGCCCGGGCCTCGAAGCTGACATCATGGACCGCATCCCTCTTTTGGGTATGGGAGGGGACCGTCAGGTGCTCCACCTTGAGCACCGTCTCACCGGGTCTGGCCTTCTTCTTGACCACCTCAAGCTGCACCGGGCGGCCCACCATCATGTTGGACAGGGACTGCTTGTCGGTGTCCTTAGTATCCACGGTGCCGATGTACTTGCCCTTGCGCAGCACTGTGACGCGGTCGGCCACGGCCATAATCTCGTTGAGCTTGTGGGAGATGAAGAGAATGCTCTTGCCCTCCTTGGCAAACTCCTTCATGGTGGCCATCAGCTCATCAATCTCCTGGGGGGTCAGGACGGCGGTGGGCTCGTCAAAGATCAGAATCTCGTTGTCGCGGTAGAGCATCTTGAGGATCTCCACACGCTGCTGCATGCCCACGGTGATGTTTTCCACCCTGGCATCCAGATCCACCTTTAGGCCGTACTTCTCCGACAGGGCCTCTACCTTTTTGCGGGCCTCCTTCTTCTGCAGGAAGCCCAGCTTCGTGGTTTCGGCGCCCAGAATGATATTGTCCAGCACAGTGAATACATCCACCAGTTGGAAGTGCTGGTGCACCATGCCGATGCCCAGCGCGGTGGCGTCGTTGGGATTGTTGATCTTCACCACCTTACCGTTTTTCTTGATTTCGCCCGCTTCCGGCTGATACAGACCGAACAGCACGCTCATCAGGGTGGATTTGCCTGCGCCGTTCTCCCCCAGGAGGGCGTGGATTTCCCCTCTTCGGAGTTGGAGTGTGATATCGTCGTTGGCGATGATACCGGGGAATTCCTTGGTAATGTGAAGCATTTCGATGACGTTTTCCGCTTCCATAGTCCTCATCCCGCCTCCTCTATACAGTATAGTTTTATTATATAATACCCCCATGGAAAACACAAGAAATTTGTCCCTTTTCTGTCACAAGAAAAGGGAGAGGGCACAAAGCCCTCTCCCTCTTTCTGAGATGATTGTGTGAATCAGATGATATTCACATTCACGTTGCTCCAGTTGGTAGCGGTCTCGGCGTTGTCCATCACAGTGTAGTCGTCGTCCACCACCAGGGTGCCGTCCACCATCTGCTGGTACAGGGACTCGTACTCCTCCACGGTGAAGGTCTCGAAGCGCCAGGAATCCGCGCCGGTGGGCAGCTGCACGGCGTTGTCGGCGACGCCCAGGGAGGTCTGCTGGCCGCCGATGGTGTCGAATGTACCGTCATAGACCTTGGCCACGGCCCACTGCACGGCGTCAGCCAGGCCCTTCATGGCGGAGGTGACGACGTACTCGGACTCGCCGGACTGGTCCACGTCTACGCCGATAACATAGCCGTCATTGGCGGAGGCGGCGGCCACGATGGACTGGAACATGGAGCCGCCGCAGGCGAAGACGATCTCGGTACCATTCACATACCAGCCGTTGATCATGGTCTGCAGGTCAGTGGAGGCGGAGAAGTTGGAGCCGTACTGCCAGGAGTAGTTCATATCCACGGTGATGCCCTTCTCAAGCGCCGCAGCGTTGGCGCCCTGGACATAGCCGTAACCGAACCGGCAGCAGGCGGGATTGGTGCCGCCGCCGCCGCCGGAGAAGCCCAGCTTGGTAAAGCCGTCCTTGACGGCGGCGTAACCGGCCAGGTAGCCGGCCTGCTGCTCCTGGAAGGCCACGCCGGCCACGTTGGTCAGCACGGGGCTGTCATTGGGAAGCGCGTTGCCGGCGGCGTCATACTCGGTAGCCTGCTCCTGAATGGGGTAGCCGTCGATGAAGACGAAGGGGGTGTCGGGATACTCGATGGCAGCCTTCCTCAGCGCGGCCTCCTGCAGGTAGCCGGCGCACACCACCACGTCAGCGCCGCCCTCGACGGCGGCCTTCATGGCGTCATAGCGGTCATCGTCGGTGGCCTCGCTGCCGTTGGCGGGCTGGTAGTACTTGTAGCTCAGACCGTTGGCGGCGGCATACAGCTTTACGCCGTCAAAGGTGCCCTGGTTGAAGGACTTGTCCTTCAACTGGCCTACGTCGGTGACGAAGGCCACCTGATACTTGCCGTCGGCGGAGGTCATGCTGTCCTCGATGGCGTCGGGGTCGGCCTCGGTCTCGCCGGGGGTCTCGGTCTCGGGGGCAGGGGTCTCGGTGTTAGTGCCAGGCGCAGGGGTCTGGCTGTCGGCGGGCTTGTTGCTGTTGCCGCAGGCGGCCAGGCCGAAGACCATCGCCAGGCACAGGAGCAGTGCAAGGAGCTTCTTGGACTTCTTCATTGTAATCTACCTTCCTTTCAGAAAAATAGCCCAGTTTGGTCCAGACGATTTTGTCCTCCCCTCCCTGAGCGTGTGTCCTTATTATACTCTATCCCTCCGAAAAGGGCAACCACCTTTTTACATGATTCAAAAAATTTTTTACAGAATTGTTACAGATGTGACAGACTTAAACCGTCCTCTATAACCGTGTTTTTTTCAATACGGGTAACGCTCCGTACCTCCGCAGCCTTTACCGGCATTGGCCTCCGGGCCGGCCGCTCCCTCCTGTAAAATTCCCAGCCGCCGATTGACAATTTTTAAAATTTTATATATAATGCAAAATATAAAATACAAGATTTGAGGTGCGACATATTATGCCCTGCAACACCAAGGCCCCCACAATTCGGTGGTTTTATTTGACCATAGGCATCCTTTCCATGCTCTTCGCGGGTATCCTTTACAGTTGGTCCATACTGAAAGCACCGCTGGCCGACGCATTCGGCTGGAACGCCTCCCAACTAACCATGAATTTTACTCTCACCATGTGCTTTTTCTGTCTGGGCGGAGTGGGCGGCGGTCTGCTGGCCAGGCGGCTGGGTACCCGCCTGACCATCGCCCTGGGCGGCGCTTTGGCGTGCATCGGCTTTGTACTGACCGCCCGGCTGGACGGCAGCAGCCTGCCCATGCTCTACCTCAGCTACGGCGTCATCACCGCCACCGGCATCGGCTTTGCCTATAATGTGGTGCTCTCCACCGTGCAGGCCTGGTTCCCCGACAAAAAGGGCACCTGCTCCGGCGCGCTGCTGATGGGCTTTGGCGCCTCCTCCCTCGTGCTCGGCTCCCTGGCCGACGCCCTCATCCAGAATCCCGCCGTGGGCTGGCGGGCGGCCTTCCTCTGCCTGGGCGTCGCCATCGGAATTGTGCTGGTCACGGCCGCCCTTCTTATCCGCCTCCCCGCCCCCGGCACCGTCCTGCCCCAGCCCAAGGCCGCCGCCAACCGGGTACAGGAGGACTTTGAGGCCGCCGACTACACCACCGGCCAGATGCTCCGCCGCTTCACCTTCTGGCGTGCCTTCCTGTGCATCATCTTCCTGGCCGCCATGGGCAACACCGTTATCTCCTTTGCAAAGGATCTCTCCCTCTCCGTGGGGGCCAGCGCCGCCCTGTCCACCACCCTGGTGGGCGTGCTCGCCGTGTGCAACGGCCTGGGCCGCATCCTCACCGGCGCCCTCTTCGACACCCTGGGCCGCCGCCGCACCATGCTGCTGGCCAACGGTGCCGCCATCCTGGCCGCCCTGGTCACGCTGCTGTCCGTGGCCGTCCACTCCGTCCCCCTGTGCGTGGCCGGCCTGTGCATCACCGGCATCTCCTACGGCGCCTGCCCCACCATCTCCTCCGCCTTTACCTCCTCCTTCTACGGCGCCAAGTACTTCTCCCTCAACTTCTCCGTCATGAACTTCAACCTGACCGGCGCCTCCTTCGTTGCCACCGCCGCCAGCGTCCTGCTCACCCAAACCGGGGGCTACGCCGCCCCACTGGTGCTGCTGCTGGTGCTCGCCGTGGCCGCCCTGGCACTCAACCTCAGCATCAAGCGTCCCTGAGCCTCCTCAGGCCGATAAAAAGCCCTCCGCCGAACGGCGGAGGGCTTTTTTGTGGTTTAGTTCTTGTTGTCTTCCTTCATGCGCAGGATATACATGCCGTCGTGCCAGGTATCCATGTAGATGTAGCCGCGGTCGTCCACCACGCAGTCCTCGGTGGTGGCCAGCATGGGGCCGGGCACCGGGATGTCGAAGAGCAGCTTCTCCGGGTTGAAGTAGGCCAGCTCCTTGATGTAGTAGGGGTCGGACACGTCATACACCCGCATGCCCGCGTGGAAGTAGCAGCAGTAGACCCGGTTGGGGTTCTGGTCCAGCCAGGGCTTGTTGCTCATGGGCTCGTGGATGTTGTGGGGGCCGAAGGGGCCCTGGGCGCCGTCCATTCCGGCGGTGTTGAAGTTGGGCCAGGGATAGTTCTCGGGCACCTCGGGGTAGGGGAACTCGGCCACCAGTTGGGGATCGGTGGGATCGGAGATGTCGATCATGTGCAGGTTGTTCATGGGCTGGGCGCCCTTGCGGGGGCCGGTGGCGAGAATCTCCTTGTTGTAGAAGGGGAAGCGCTCGCCCTCGTTGGTGGCCACCAGGAAGCTGCGGCCGGGCAGGGGCAGGCAGGTGTGGGTGCGGGCGCCGGCGAACTTGCCGGAGAAGGGGCCCTTCAACTGGAGCTGGCCGATCTTCTTGGGCCGGGTGATGTCGGAGATGTCCAGGATGATGAGGCCCTCGCAGTAGTAGGACAGATAGGCCAGGTTGCCCACCACGAACGGAGGCCCGTGGAGCTGGGGCCAGTCCATGAACTCCCAGTGCTGGGGGCCGTCCACGGGGTACTCGCCCTCCTTCAGGCCGTCGGTGAACTGACAGGGCACCCACCAGCGGCCCACCTCCACCGGGTGGGTGGGGTCGATGATGTCCAGGATGCGGTAGATGTTGCCGGTGTAGCCCGGGCAGTCGGCGGACAGGTGGACATAGCGCCCGCCGTTGTAGAAGAAGCGGTGCACGCCCATGCCGTTCTCCACGCCGGTCTCCCACTTGCCCAGCAGCTTGGGGTGGACGGGATCGGTCTTGATGTCGAAGATCTGCAGGCTGCCCAGGCTCTTGTCGCCGGGCTTGCAGCCGTGGAGGAAGGAGACGCCGCCGCCGGTGGCGCCGATCATCAGGCCGTCGGCCACCTGAATCTTGGGGGTGTTGGTGGCGGGGTACTCCTTGGGATCACAGGCCTCCAGCCAATTGACCACCTTGGGCTGGGTGGGGTCGGTCACGTCCACCACGTTCCAGCCGGGGCCGCGGAAGGAGCCGCAGTACATGTAATAGCGCCCGTCGTCGGTCTTGTGGAGGGCCATCTGGAAGGCGTTGACGCCGTTCAGATCGCAGAAGCCCACAACCTCCATGTTCTTGATATAGCCCTGGTTCTCCGGGCTTTTGGCGTAAAAGGGAACTGACATAACGTACCTCCTTGGAAATGGATCCAGGCGCACCCGAAGCTGGTGCGCCCAGATCGCTGTTTGATTAGGGATGGGCCGGCATCTTGGGGGGCTTCCGGCACAGCGCGATGGTCAGCGGCATACCGAAGGCGAAGGTGATGAACGCCACCACCAGGGCCACCACGTAGGTCAGGGGGAAGCTCATCAGATAGGCCATGAAGAAGGCGCCCGCCGGCATGGTGTAGCCCACGGCCAGGAACATCATGACGAGGCTCATCAGCACGGCCATGACGAACGTAATGGAGGCCACCCGCAAAATGTGGAACAGCAGGCCGTTTTCATTCTTGACCCCGCACAGCCGGGCGAAGCCGTCGCCCATGGCCTTGAGATCAATGTAGGTGCCGATGGCGAAGGCCACGGCGAAGCCGGGGATGAAGTCCTTGGTGAGCTGCTGAACCAGCGGCCCCCAGAGGATGGCGCCCGCCTCCCGGAACATGTTGCTGCCGTCGATGTAAAGGGGCAGAAAGATGGCGAACATAAGCGAGAAAATGGTGTTGAAGACAATACCGAATTGATCCTTGCGGAACATGGGGAATCCCTCCATCCTTTTGTGTTTCCGGCCCCCCGGCGGGAGGCCGGCGCGTCGCTCCGCCCGGGGCGGAAGGCGCTTAACGCATGGTGATGTAGCCGCGGAACTGGGTCAGGTTGTCGCTGGTGGGGATGTCGGTGAGGAACATGCCCACAATGTTGAAGTTGGATTTCAGGAAGGGGAAGCGCTCCTGCTGCGCCCAGACGGGCTTGGGCAGGGCCTTAGCGCCCTCCACCGCCGCCTGATACCACTCCTCGGGGCCGTCGAACCACAGCTCCACCAGGCGGTGGAAGGTGCAGCCCACCACGTCGTGGTAGATCCGGCTGGACAGGAAGCGGTTGACCTCCGGCCGGGCCTGGAAGTAGGGGACGATCTCCTCATGGAACCAGCGCTCGCCCTCCTCCTCGCTGACGCCGTCGGGGTACTGGATGACGAACTGCCAGCGGTAGTTGGGGCCGTCGCACACCATGCGGCCCTTGCCCTTGAAGTCCTCCTCCCAGGAGATGGGCACATGGGCGAAGACGAAGGGCGGGCAGCCGTTGTCGCCGCCGATGGAGCGGCCCACGTCGCCGTCCAGGTTCTCGTGGGGGGTCTCGTCGGTGTCGGGCACGCAGCCCTGCCAGCGCAGCACGTCCATGGGCATATACTCGGCAATGGCCTTGTTGCGCATCTCAGGCTCCATCTCGTTGACCAGCCAGTAGTGCTCGGTCATCTGCATCCGCCGGGTGCCGAAGCGCTCCCCCTCCGGGGGCACGGGCAGGGCGTTGTAGAAGGCGTACTTGGTCACATAGGGGCCGAAGTTGGAGATGGAATCCTGAATATGGTGGCCGTACAGCCAGTGCTGAAGACGGTGGCGGTACTCCTCTCTGCAGACGTCCACATAGATGACGCTGCGCATGGGACGAAATTCCACGGACATCCCGAACCCTCCTTCTCAGCCCTTCTCGGGCACGGTGGCGGTGATAAAGGCGCGGTACGCGGCCTGGCGGGCCTTGTACTTCTCGGTCTGCATGTTGGCAATCTTCTTGCCGGTGTTCTCCTTGATGTCGTTGCCGTGGATGAACTTGCCGGACAGGGTGTCGTGGGCGTGCTCCAGCTGCTCGGCGGGGAAGGTGAAGGAGTACTTGCCGCTCTCGTTGTGGATCTCGCCCTCCAGGCCGCACAGGCAGCAGATGGCCTTGCCGTCCTGCAGGTGGAAGTTGCGGCTGTGGCAGTGGGGGCACACGCCGGCGTCGCCCTGGTACTGGGCGTGCTCGATGTTCTTGGCGGCCTCGGCGATGTTGCGGCCGATCTGGTGGGCGCGGGCCACCCGCTCGTCCTCCACCAGGATGGACAGCGCCCAGGGGAACACCTCGTTGTCAATGACCTTCCACATGGGGGTCAGGGCCAGCATGCCGGCGTCGCACTGGGTGCGGGTCACCCAGTCGGAGCCGCCCACGGACATGAAGGAGATGACCTTGTCCTTCAGGATGCGGGGATCGGGGGCGGTGCCGCCGGTCTCCTCGGCGATCTTGGTGCCGATGATGTTGTTGCCGCGGTCCATGCGGGGGCCAAAGCGGTCGGTAATCGTGTGGAAGAGGCCGGTGGCGCCCTTCTCAAAGATGGGGGTGGAGAAGACAATGCCGTCGGCGTCCAGCATCTTGTCCAGCAGCCAGTCAAAGTCGTCCTTCAGCACGCACTTGCCGCCGCGGCCGCCCAGCACGCTCTGCACGCAGGCGGTGCAGCCGGTGCAGTGCTCGATGTGCAGGTTCTGCAGCTGGATGAACTCTACCTCGGCGCCCATCTCCTTGGCCCCCATCAGGGCCTCGATGCACATACCGTCGTTGCTGCCGTTGCGCATACCGCCGGAAATACCCAAAATTTTCATCTGTACTTCCTCCTTCTGAAAAGCAAAAAGTTTAGTTTGCCTTCGTTTCCCCTGCATATTACCCGTTCTTTGCCTTTGTGTAAAATGCCGGTTTTGTATGGCTGAAATGCAGCTTTCGATTAGATTACTGCAATTCGACTCCAATCTTCCATATAGAGGAATTCAACAGCTTCGGTATTGTTTATTTTGCACAAAAACGAAGGTAACTCTCTGTGGCTAACCATGAATTGATGCACAGTTACCATATGGCTACTATCTCCTAACTGCATAAAACTCCGTGCGCACAGGGCGCACTACGAAACTATGCAAAGGCTTAGACGCATGAAGTCTTTGCGCATGTGGGCCGTCCCGGCCCATGTGCGATATCTCATGGCCGTGCCGCTGTAAGCGGCACATGGCCAACTTTGCTATGCTTTTGCATAGCAAACAGGTCGTGACAAGCCGCACGAATTTTGATATACTGATATCCCCAACTTATCGAACGTGTGGAGGGATTCCCAGTGACTCTAAATCAACTGGAGTGTTTCATGGTGCTGGCACAGCGTCTCAATTTTACCCAGGCGGCAGACGACCTGTTCATGGCCCAGCCGGCTCTGAGCCGGCTGATTTCCGCATTGGAAAAAGAGCTGGACCTTCAGCTTTTCTACCGCAACTCCCGCAGCGTAGCCCTCACCCCGGCCGGCACGGTGTTTTTCAAAAAATGTCCGAAAATTCTGGACGAATACCGGGGCAGCGTGGTGGCCGCCCGGCTGGCCCAGGAGGGCTATCGCGGTTCCCTAACCCTGGGCATCATGCGGGACACCTTCGAACCAAAGCTGCCCACACTCTATCAGCGCTTTCGCACGGCCTATCCCCATGTCTCGCTGCTTATCCGTGGCTATAGCCACTCCAGCTTGCTGTCCGCGCTGGAGCGGGGAGAGGTGGACGCCATCCTGAACTATATGCCAATGCCCTCCGGGCAGGAGTCCCCCTCCATCCTGCTGCACAAAAACCACCAGTGCATCATCACCGCTTTGGACCACCCGCTGGCCTCTCGTGGCAGCATACGGATGGAAGAGGTGAAGGACGAGCCGTTTGTGGTCATGGCCCGCACCGCCTCCATTCCCGGCCATGATTTTATCTGGAAGACAGCGGCTGATGCAGGCTTCGCCCCCCATGTGGTGGCGGAGGCCACTCATGTGCCGGTTCTGCTCACCTTGGTTTCCTGCGGTATTGGAATCTCTACCCTCAGCGATGATATGGCCTGTCTCTGCCAGGGCAAGGTGGCTTTTATCCCCCTGCTGGGGGTTCCCTTTGCCAACGTCCGCCTGATGTGGAACGAGGACAACCAGAA
>ERZ791737.765-NODE-765-length-20991-cov-12.039406_pt1 | contig 20991 bp, 21 predicted proteins | sample MGYA00510042_ERZ791737 | MGnify/ENA primary metagenome ERZ791737 (study PRJEB30046, sample SAMN00791965) | human gut metagenome | study: EMG produced TPA metagenomics assembly of the A metagenome-wide association study of gut microbiota in type 2... | reverse complement strand
CCAAATTTATTTAATTTTTAATCGTCCACATTTTTAGTGGACACTAATGATAAACTTTAAAACTCAAATAAATGGAAAATAACTACGATTACGACTCCGTTCAAGAGTTACTAACATGGGCAAAGGAAACTTTGAAAAACAAGACCTATCCGCAGGGTGAATTTCAAATTAATAAAGCGACAAAGGTGTTAGATTGCGGCTCTTATTTATCATCTATGATACAGATGATTTCGAGAAATTGGGAAAATCCGACTTTTTATCCCACTATTAACCAACTAAGAGAATTTAGAATACAAATAGAAAAGGTAGCCGAATGAGCTACCTTTTCTATTTGTATAGTGCTATAATTAGGTTACCTTTTCATATTACTTTAATCCTTTTTTAGCTCAAGCTAAACAAAGCTAAGTGGTTGATAATAATCTTCTTATTGCTACGTTGTTCAAGCTTATTGTGTTATCTTAGCTGTACAATAATAAAAAGATAATAAGCCATGTTTGAAAAGAAGAATTACAAAAAAGGACAAAAAGTTACTTACCAGAAGAAAATATACACTTGCGATGGTTACGAATGGACTGTATGTACTTCAAAAGTTGTATGTATTTACAGTAATACAATGCTGATGGATAACGGAGATAGTATATCTGTTTTCTAACTAATAAATTAAATTATAATTAGGTCTGGAATATGATTATTTCAGACCTTTTTGTATCCTATTTTAGCTCAAGCTAAACAAAGCTAACTGCTTGGTAATAAACGGATTATTGCTACGTTGTCCGGGCTTATTGTGTTATCTTTGAAGTACAAAAATAAAGGATAAAGCATTATGAACGAGCAAATTACCAACATTTTAAACCAGAGAATAACAAAGACTAGCAAGATACAACAATTGCTTCTTTTAGGATTAACCCGCCGCCAGGTTGCAGACCTTGTAACAAACGGAAATTACGGTTTTGTACAAAACGTATATAAAAAGATGCTTGAAGCTGGAACCTTTGCTCCGGCAACCAGCACAGCTGCTTTCTTGCTTGAAATAGACTACACTTTTAACCGCCGCTTCGGGATTGAGATCGAAGCGTACAATTGCACTCGCGAACACCTTGCTCACGAACTTCAGGAAGCCGGGATAAACGTAGCAGTTGAAGGATACAACCACATTACAAGCGCACACTGGAAATTGGTAACAGACGGAAGTCTTTGTGGAAATAATACTTTCGAATTGGTAAGCCCGATATTGGAAGGAGAAAGCGGATTGAGAGAGTTAGAGAAAGTATGCTGGGTACTTGATTATTGCAACGTAAAAGTAAACGAATCTTGTGGATTACACGTTCACATGGATGCAGCGGACTTCACCATGAACACTTGGAAAAACTTGGCACTTAGTTACAAAAACATAGAGAACGTAATAAACGCTTTTATGCCAGCTGGCCGCAGAGATAACCACTATTGCAAAAGCTTAAGCAGAATATCTGAAAGAAGAATACTGCAGGCAAATACGCTCGACGACCTTCGGGCAGCTTTTGGAAACGATCGCTATCATAAAGTAAATCTTGAAGCTTACGCCCGCCACCGGACGATAGAATTTCGTCAACATAGCGGTTCTACGAACTTCACAAAGATGAGTAATTGGGTTCTTTTTTTAGGCCGAATGATTACCTTTGCGCAACAGGCGAAAGTTGAAATAGGAACAACGCTTCAGAATCTGCCTTTCTTGACAGATGATCAAAAAATATACTTTAAACTTAGAACGAAAAAACTTAGTAGATAATGAATAATAGAAATTACTTATTGCAGGATGGCGGAACAATAACCGTCACCTGCGCTGCAGATTTTGTAACCAAACTTCGGGAAGGTAGTCGTTTTGATTACGAATGTACCGATCAGGAATATATGTTCAACTTTGCTGATCGATATCGCGACCAAACAGGAAACGTTATTCGTGCTGATTCTCCGGAGAACTTTATTGAAGATTTAATAGCTTTTGGGTATGTAACTGTTAAATAATTAATTTGATAAATAAATTGTTATCAAAAGTTTTGTTTGTGATAATAATTTCTTTATCTTTGTGTTGTCAAACAAAAGAGCTCTTTGAATGACTGATGAAGAAGCGTTAAAAGCGCGGGTAGATGAGTTAATAGAAAATCTTAACTACTACCTCCGAAATTATAACCGACTCATTGGAATTGGTTATAGAAAATCGGTACTTGATGCAGAAATTGAGAATCTCAAGCTTGAGATTCAGAGGTTATCTGCTCGGTAGAAAAAGAGTTCCCCACTCGACGGGGTGGGGAACTCATCTTCTTCATTATTTTGTTTTATCTAAAATTTAAGTAAGATGGGAGTAAAAGAAGATTTTTTCAGATTAAAAACAGCATGCCTCGAGGCTAAAGGTTCTGATCGTGAAAAAGCGGAACAAGAGATGGATCGTTTTTTTGATTCGTTACGACCAGAAGACCAACAGGAATTGCATGCGGCTATTGATGAAGATTTTGTTCGGATTCACCAAGTAGTTGAAGATGCTAAAAAGATGAAAAGACAGATTGAAGTGCGAAAAGTTTTATCTGAAGTACTTCCATTCATCTCTGTATCAGAATTTGCCAAGCAATATTTTGAAAAATCAGCTTCTTGGCTGCATCAACGCATTAATGGAAATGAGGTGCATGGTAAAGTGGCGACTTTCACAGAAAAGGAATTGAATATTTTATCTGATGCGCTGAAAGATGTTGCTGATAAATTGAATAATGCAGCTTCTGCATTATCTTCATAACAAAAAAGTCAAAATATTTTTGGGCTGTTTCGTTTTTCTTGACTATCTTTGCTTTTGCCAAGTAAAACCACATTTTCAACTCCTCATATCGTGTAATCCGTAAAATCGGATTCCGGGTGGTTCCGGTTGGCACACGATATGAGGAGTTGATTTTATTAATTAAAATATAATTAGATACTATGAATCAAATTGAAAAAGAAAAATTTCGTAATATATTTGCTAGTAAGGTTAATAGTGATTTAGAAGGGATGATTGTGGGAAGTAAGTCAGACTGGGAAGAGTTAACCTTTGTGTATGATATTCCTTTTAAGGACGAATGTTTAGAAAACGAAAATGAAGATAAGTTGCTGCAGGCGGAATTATGGATTATTTTTAAATTTGATATTCGTGAACGCTCCGGTTGTCGGGTGATTATTGAGAAGCATTTGCTTCATGCTACTAAAAGTGAACATCTATTGACCTTCTCTATTGACTGTAAAGATCTTGATTTGCCTGAAAATATTCAGTACTCTGATTATATAAGTGATATAGTTCAATGGGTTAAAGAAGCGTATAACCTAGTTATAGCAAAATCTTCTTATTTATAAATGTATTATGTCTGAAAAAAGTAGTAATATAGATAGAATAATCCAAGAACTATGTTCCTTGGACTTATGCAAATATCCACATGAAGAAATCGTATCTTTATTGACGCAGATTGATAGACTTCCTATGCTTTTGACTATTCTTCATCCTGGAAGATTAGTTATTAGAGGTAGAGTATATAATGATGGTGAAGATTTTACTTCCATTCAGAGTCATTCGTATAATCCTTTTCCAAAGAAAGAGTACCAAAGGGCTAACATTCCAAACCAATCAATGTTTTATGGGGCGGTCACTTCTGACATAGCTGAAGAGCCACTGGCACGAATTACAATCTTAACAGAAGTTGGAAATACTCTTAGTGATAAAGTCGAAAAAGAAAAGGTTATGTTTAGTGCTTGGGAAGTTATAGATGATATATCGTTATTTTCGATAATACAGACGAAACATTATCAAACTCCTAATAAACTCATTAAAAAGCTGGAAGAACGTTTTAATAATGAATTTGTGGACATGCAAGCTCTCAAATTTCTCGACTTTATAGCCTCTGAGTTTGCGAAAAGTGATACAGCTGAAGATTATAATTATATGATATCAGCTATATTCTCTGCTTGTGTTTGTAATGATGAGAAATTTGATGGTATATATTATCCAAGTGTTAGAACAACAGGAGCAGGTATGAATGTGGCCATTTTGCCAGAAGCCGTGGATGCGAAGATGAGATTTCTAAGAGCTGTAGATTGCGATGTGATACGAAATGGTTTAGATATTAAGGTTACAGAGAACAGAAAATCTATTTTTAAATTAGAGTATATTCCAATAATAGATGCAGACTATAAATAGGAAAAGTAACCTCATTTTAAAAACACAAAAATGAAGAAAGTATTATTAGTTTCAATACTATTAGTTAGCTTAAATATATCTGCACAAGTAAAGACTATTCAAAAAATAAAATCTGAAATAGTTTCTTTACCTTATGATAGTACTCAAAACCTTTTAGATAAGGCAAAGCTAGAACTGTATATAGGGCAAACTTTTTATCTGCCTAAGACAGAGAATGAAAAAGAAAGAGGCTTTTACGATTTTAAAAAAAATATTAAAGGAAAAGTATATAAACCTATTGGAGGAGCTTATAGCCGTAAGACTAAATATGAAGCTGTTGCTGGTAAATACTTCGAAGTGATAGGTATTGAAAGAAAAACACGTGCATATATTGAAGATGTGTATATTCATTTAAAGAATAAAGAGACAAATGAAGAATTATATTTTGATTTTGGGAAATTAGGTTTTCCTTTTATAGTCCAAGGGTATTACGAGAAAACGCGTACTAACATGATTGGGCGAGTGTTTTATTTAGATTTTGGAAGAACTCCAAAGAAATGCGTTGATTATTATATTGAGGAAGGTGTCACGTATAGTGAAGTACTAAAATTTGATGATAATTCAACAAGAATCCTTGGGGAGCTATTATGGGCAGAAGATGAAATAGGAAGAAGAACTAATATAAAAATAGATGAAAATGAAAAAATTAGAGAACAATATGGAGAATTGAGATTAGGTATTGATGAGAGAACTTGTGAAATGATATGCGGTTCTCCTTTGAAAAAGAATATTTCAGAAGGAGAGTGGGGGAAGCATGAACAGTGGGTATATTCTGATAAATATATTTATCTTGAAAATGGAAAAGTAACCTCTATTCAATATGAAAAATAACTTATCATCTTTTTTGCCATCTCAAATATTATCCTCATATTTGCAGTGCGAAACAGTACAGCCCTGATTGGTTGTCGATGTGCATCGTATAATGCTCACAAGTTTGCGGGCTTTTTTTATGCCCAGTTGTAAGATATTGGCGGCTGCCTTTCCCACACATTGTTTTTGCCTCGGCAATCATCATTGTACTGTTTCGCGACACGGGATATGGCAGCCGTTTTTCTGCCTAAATGCGAAACAGTACAATGGTATGAAAAATCAAACTCTCAACACGCCAGTCGTGTCCGCTCCCGACATCAATGTCGCTAGCAATGTCAAAGCTCTAACAGAGCAAGTTAATAATTTGCAAAGCCGGTATTATAATGCTTTAGCACCGGATTGTGAAGTACGTACTACTTCTGACCGTTGGTATTTCCGCGCTATTGGATTTACTAGTTTCGGCCTGATCTTCTTTCCTCTTTTATTGGTGGCTGCTTATTGCGTTTATCGGGCAAAGAGATGCCAGAAAGGAGGCAATAATCATGAGTAGACATCGTTTTCATGTAGATAAAGAAACATCATACTATCCTGATGGAAAGAAAGTGGATGTTTTTTCAGTGGATTGTGATGGAGATTTTGTAATTTCAGCAATCTCACGTGACGAGATTGTGGATTTGGTACAAGTTTTAAATTTTGCGTTAACTGATTCAGAAAATAAGAAGGAGGCTAATAATGGAAAATGATAAGATAACGGATGTCAGTGTTTATATCGCTGCCTTACAAACAACCTTTAAGCCTGCATGGGATGCCCGGCATACAACACACTGGTTTACGACCGATGAAGTTTATCAATCTATAAAGAAACTGGATCCGGCGGCAAATATCTCAAAAGAGGATATATTTAAAGCTATGACGGATGCAGGCTTTAAGTTCCAAAACCGTCCCGGAGCATCAGGGTGTGATTTTCGGTGGATGCTTGAACTGGAAAATAGCAAATAATGAAGTTCCGGAGAGTGAAGCTGTTCCTCTCCGGATTTTTTTGTCCTTTACCTTCCTTCTTTCCCTTAGTACATTCGCTAAAAATAACAGCGAATATGATTTCAGAAGATTTAGTCAAACAGCGATTTGTGCATGATACAATTTCTCAAGGTATCAATCTCATTTATCAGACTCAAGAGAATGTCGTCCGTACTTACCTGAATACCCGTTCAGGCCGACTGTTGTCAAACTTGCAGCGTAGACCATTCACTATCCAGGAGTCCGAAGGCAAACAAGAATACTTTATTCGTATTTTTCCGTATCTCCGTTATCTTGATATTCGATATCGACGGGGAAACGACCGAATCTCACGCCATATCCGGAGCAACCTGGCTTTGTACAATCGAACGGTATGGGGAGTGCTTTATCATGAGACTTTCCCTGAATTGCGTTATGGCTACAATGAAGCTATCAGAAAAAAGATTCGTGAGCAATTAGAGCAAGCATTAATCTACGAACAATCTCAAAACTGGTAATATGGGAAAGAAGCATTTGTCGGAAGACGAAATCAAGTATATTGTATCTGCTGAATCTAGTCAGGCCCAGCGGGATATTCATGAACTGACTAAGGTTACAAAGCTGCTCAATAAAGAAGAAAAAGCACGTCGCACTGCGATGATCGAACTTGAAGCGCAAGGCAAAAAGAATACTAAGGAGTATCAGGACCTGGACAAAGAAGCCAAATCGCTTTCTAAGCAGATAACTGATAATAATAAGAAAATTGGAGCATTAACCAGGTCACTGGATGTCAATGCCATGACCGGACGTCAATTAAAGAAGGTGGCTAAGGAGTTAGCTGCTACACTTGATGATATGTCGGAATCTGCGGATCCGGAAGAATATGCAAAACTTAGTAAGAGGCTGGGTGAGGTACGTAATCGGATAACAGAATTGAAAGGATCCGGTAAGAATATCAAAGCTGAATTTGGGACGATGGAATCTGCGATGGGAAAGCTAAAAGCCATTGCAGTGGCATTTATTACAGTGAAGTTGGCAGGGTATTTAAAAGATATAGCTCAAAATGCATACTCAACCCGGAAAGAGTTTGCCAAGTATGAAGCCGTGCTCCGGAATACTTTGCAGTCGCAGGAGAAAGCTGCTGCAGCAATGAAGATGCTACAGCAATTAGCTGCAGATACGCCGGGTTCTCTACAGGAATGGACGGAAGCTTATATCAAACTTATTAATAGGGGGATTAAGCCTACTACTTCAGAATTGACCAATATGGGTGACTTGGCAGCCTCACAGGGTAAGAGTGTGGATCAGCTTATCGAGGCCATACTGGACGCTATGACTGGAGAAAATGAGCGTTTGAAAGAATTTGGTATCAAGGCAAGCAAGAGCGGGAATACTGTGAAGTACACTTTCCGAGGGGTTACTACTGAAGTGCAGAACACTGAAGAAGCGATAAAGAGTTATCTGCTAAGTTTAGGAAAATTGGATGGCATTTCTGGATCGATGGCTGTTCAAATGAAAGAACTTGAGGGACTGGAGTCTAATTTTAAAGATACTTTAGACAACCTATGGAATAAAATAGGTAAGCGTATGGAACGTTTTTTTAAGAAGGGGCTATCCTGGGCTGCTGATTTTGTTTCAGATATAACAAAGGTCATGGAACCTTTATCGGATACTTTTGAGGATCAAATGGAAAAGGTGGTCAATTTGGAAAGACAACTTCCGGGGATGGCAACTCGATATGATGAACTTGCTGGTAAGGTTAGCCGTAATGCTGAAGAACAGAAGGAACTGAATTCTTTAATTGAGCGCATTTCCAATATTGTTCCTTCTGCTGTTTCTGAATGGGATCAATACGGTAACGTTATTTCTATCAATACTCAAAAGGTTTATGATTATCTCGCTGCAGAGAAAGCCCGATTGAATTTTGTTCATCGGGAGGAAATTAAGAGTCTTAGAGCGAAGAAGGAAGAGGCGAAAGCCGAAATGGAATCTTTGATATCGCAAAATAAAAGAGGCAAAGTTTGGTCCGGTGGTACGGGATATGGCAATACTAAAGACCAAGGAATGCGTGATATGAGTGATGCGGAGCTAGCTGCTAATGCGGAGAGGATTGCTGAACTTAGAGAAGAACTGACCGGCATTACTGCTCAACTTGATAAAATTTCAGGCGATGGCATAGACAAAATCGTTAAGAATCGAATAAAGGCTCAAGATGACGCTACAGAAGCGCAGAAACGATTCAACAACATGAATAAGTCTATGTTGTCGGCGTGGTTGAAGGATGAGAAAAATGCAGCGGATCAATACCGGGAAATAGCACAGGAAATCTATGATAAGCGTTTCCCAACAACTCCTCAAGAAAAAGATAAATCGGATCCAAATGCTGTCGCACTCAAGAATCAGGAGTCAAATCATGAGACGGAAATAAATCAGATCCGGTTAGTCGGAAGAAAAAAGCAACAAGCGGAAGAAGATATAAATCTGGCCATTCTGAAGTCGGATCAGGATTACTATAATAAACGGATTAAGTTACTCGAGCAATTCAAAGCAAGTGCTACAAAGTCAGCAAAAAAATCTGATTACCAAAAGCAAATCGTAGATGCAAAGTCTAAACTGATTGATACGGAGGAAGCGATGGAAAAGCAAAAGATTTCTGCTCTGAATAAATTGCGTCAGGAAGATTTGGAAAAAGAGAAAACGGTAACTGCAGAGCAGAAAATATTCCTTACTAATGAACTTGCGGCCAAACATATTACTCGTGAACAGTATGAGATGCTAACGCTCTCTTTGACTTCTTCGAGTGCAGAAACAAGATTAGCTATTGAACAGCGGTATTTGAATGATGTCAATGACCTTGAATTAAAGAATGGGAAACTGAAATCTGATGCCGTAAAACAAGCTAATGCTGCAGTGTTATCGGCTGATCAGGATGCAGCTAATGCTCGTGCTGCCATCCAGACGAAAATGAATGATCTGACTAAAGATTTTAAAAGTCAGTTTAAACTCACTACGGTTGGGGAGGATTTGCAGGCGCAAATGAAAGTATTGGATGCAACTTATCAGGCACGAAAACAACTTGCCGAGAAAGAGCATTTGGATACAAAAGAATTAGATACTGCTTATCAGAAGGCTAAGGAACAATTAGTGCAGGATAGTGAGAACCGTATCAATCAGATCCGCAATCAATATGGGCTGTTAAATCAACAACAACAATATGATTTGCAGCTGCAACAGTTGCAGCAATACTTGGATAATGAGACGCTCACCCAAGAGGAACATGAGAAGGCCGTTCAGAACCTGAAACGTGATTCATTTAAAAAGCAGTTCGATTACTACTTAGACTTATTCTCCGGAGCTGTACAAGCACTTCAGCAAGCCGAAATGGATAATGTGGATGCTAAGTATGATGCCGAAATCGAAGCGGCGCAGGGAAATGCCGAAGAGGTTGAACGCCTAGAGAAGGAAAAGGCACAGAAGAAACTGGATATTGAGAAGAAATACGCAGATGTCAACTTTGCCATTAAAGCGTCTCAAATTATCGCTGATACAGCTGTTGCAATAATGAAAGCCATTGCCGATTTAGGCCCGATTGCCGGTCCTATAGCTGCTGCGCTTATGGGTATAACAGGTATTGCTCAACTTGCTTCTGCCAATGCGGAACGGCAAAAAGTTAAGAACATGACTCTTTCCGGAGGAAAAAGTTCTTCTAAAGGATCCGGTCAACGTGTGGCAACCGGTCGTGAAGATGGTGGAAAGATTGATGTTCGTCGCGCTCAAGATGGAAAGTTATTTGCCGGTGCTGATTATGATCCTGATGTCCGCGGTTTTATTGATAAACCAACAGTTATTGTTGGTGAGGGACCGGCAGGCCGATCAAAAGAGTGGGTGGCTAGCAATGCGGCCGTTGAGAATCCGACTGTTGGTCCTATTCTTGACATGATTGATAAGTCGCAGCAAGCCGGCACTATCCGGACACTTGACTTGAATCAGGTCATACGATCCAAGATGGCAGGGTTCTCTTCCGGAGGAAGTATTTCACAACCCATTCCTTCAACCGGAACTCCCAAAAATGACGGAAGTGGTGCAGCATTGCCTCCGGAATTAATGGAGAAGTTTGCTCATGCTATTATTGATATGAATAAGAACGGGGTAAATGCTTCTGTTGCGTTGAGTGAATTTGAGAAGAAACAGGAACTTCGTGATCGTAGTCGCCAAATTGGTTCAAAAGGATAAAAAATGAAAATAACGAATTTAAAAACGGGAATATCTTATCAATTGGCTCCAGGTACCCAGTTGGAGGTTGAACGTCCTAACTTGTTTTTCAACGAATGGGGAGAGCAAACATTACCTGTTGATATACCTGATTCAGATTGGAATCAGAAAGCATTGGGATATCCTGATATCACAGGAATGCGCAAACTTCCTTCAGATATTCAGGCCACAATCTCTTCCGGAGAATATTTTTCTGCTTGCCGGCAGGCTATTCTGAAAGTGAAACGTAAAAAGACAGTTTCCACTTCATTCTATTTAAATGAAGGGTCGTTTTTATCACAGACAGCAAAGGCTTCTGTGCAAGAAGTGTTTGCAGATGAAACAGTCCCAGGAGTGAGTACAGTTCAGCAAGGAATTGACTTTTGTCGTTCTCTGTTATCTAATGAACATGAGCATTTTACTATTTTTCCTGTTATAGTTGACTTTGATAATAACAAGCGTTATGTGAATCGGATGGAGAACATGGATGCTTCTGGCAATATTATAGACAGAAGGGTTGAAGGAACTTTTAATTTTTATAATTCATTTCCTCGTATTGAAGTTGTGGATGATATAAATGTAAAACTGGATCCGGGTTATTATATGAGTCCGTTTATTCGTGCTCCTTATCTTTTACGCCGTATTTTTTCTTTTTGGGGATATACTCTATTAGAGAATTTTTTTGATGTGACAGAACCTTTTCGTAGTATGGCATTTGTCAATAACACAATTGATTCACTTGTCAATGGTGATATATTACTGTCTCATTTGGTTCCGGATTGTATGTGTAGCACCATATTGAATGTTTTCCGAAAGAGATTCATGTGTGAGTTTATTCCAGATGAAGTCAAGAAGACCGTTAGTATTGAATTTTTCAGTGATATAGCTAATATGAAAGCGGAGGTTGATTTTACAAACTGTTTAACCTCCGAGTTAGAGTTTGATGTATCTACATACCAGAAAGTCAGTCTTTATTCTGAAAGCGTGATTTCTGATGAGTATGATACCTTTGATTCGACTTCTGACCTGAAGGCCAAATATCCTAATGCTTGCTATAGTCCTGTAAATGGCTATTACTACCGTGTAGGGTATAATGAGAATGGATCACTTGTTCAAGTAATCTGCTCTTCTAATATTCCTTATCTGGATGGGAAAAATACTCTGAAAGAAAAAAAGATTACTTGTCCAGATGCTATGTTCGCAATACTTCCAGAAACGAAAGAAATATTAGGCTATTCTCCTTCTGTATACACTCGAACACGAGTTAGCATTCCATATATCGGAGAAGGCCGGTCGCTAAATTCCACTTTGATTGTAAGTATCGCTTCAAATAATGATGATGAATCTGATGAAATAGCGGCATCTAATAAAGAACAAGTACCAATGTTGGCTTTAGTCTATCATTATCGAGATGGATATAATATTGGTACAAATAGAAATTATACTGTTGAAAACAAGAGGTTTGCGGATTATTCTTTATTATACAATGGGCCGGATGGTATTTATGAGAAATTTTATCGAACTTATGACAACTTATTGAGGAATTCTATGCACCCAGTTAAAGGTGATATCCTCTTGTCCGATCATCAAAAGATGAACATACCGGCTCATCGAAAGGTTATCATTGAGGGACAGGAACTCTTTATTGATAAGCTTAAGTATTATATTGGAGGGAATAATGAACCTGTTGAATCGACTTTCTATACTACCCGATTATATGAACCTGTAGAAATTGCTATATCTGAAAGTCTACGATTCCCAGCCTTGGCGAATGCTTACTGTTGGAGTGTAGATAAAAAAACTTATGATATTACTGAAGATGAATATAATGCAGAGTTAGTGAAACTGAACTATGGCGCAAGGGACAGCGATCATCTTCCTACAATTTATCCTCCATTCCCAACAAAAGAGCAAGTTGCTGAAGGAAAACTCTATTATGAACGTTCTTTTGCATATTATCAGGATCATAGAACAGGACCACGTACATTTCATCGTGTCGTGGCAAAACTTCGTCCTATAAAAACTCCTTACTAGCTTAAAATAATGTCCTTTACTCTGTTATGTGCTTCTACTAATTTTGATACAAAAAAGAAGAACTATGACCATTCTCCAACAACCTGATCCACTATCATTAAGTGGAAATATCAAGGAATTCCGCATTGGAACTACAGACATAATTTCTTTTAGGCTCTTACAGGGAGATGAAGAGATTGTGGCTCGGAGTTACGAACCGGGTGCGGATGGTGTCGTTATTATTAATATCCAGGATATCATCCATGCTCGTTTGTCTTTCTTGTTCAATAATACTTCAATGGTATATGAGCAGAAGACAATTGTTTCTACTTTTAAGGCACTACTTTCCGGTACTGAAGTGGAGTTTACTGCTATTCGTTGCGGAGTCGATATGCTTGCTGATACTCCAGCCAACTTTCTTCTTCAGAACTTTCTGACCTGGCAACCGAATATAAAGCCAGTCACATATTACTCTCCTGAATTTCTGACGTATTATGCCGTCCAGGAATGTAGAGTAAAACTTCATGCCTATTTTACTGATGAGTCAGCTACAATCGTTTCGCAGAGCGATTTGGTATTAGCTGACCTTACAAAAGGGAAAGCTTATACAATTCCTTTGCAATATGCTTCTGTTGTAGGAAAGCTGGGTGATAAAATGCCGGCTTATTATGATGTTTGGGTTGAAGATGCGGAAGGGATACGGCTGTCGTATGTACAGCGGTATTATGTTTCAGATATGAAATCAGAAACCGAGCAATGGGTGTTATTTGAGAATTCACTTGGTGGTATTGATACGTTTCGTGCGTATGGTTCTACGGCTTTCACTGGAGAACATACGCATAATATTGCGGAGATCGATGATATATCTCTTGAATACCGTGTTGATACTGCTCGTAAATTTCAAAAGGATACGGGATATTTGAATAAGAAAGAACGTACCTGGTTGCTTGACTTTTTCCCGTCTTTGAAGAAGTATTTATACACAGGAGCCTATATCCGTTCAATTATTGTTGTAGAAAGTAATGTGACTTATACAGATAAGGAATTACCAAGCAACTATACTTTTACTTATAAATTCGCTGATGCCAAACCTTTCCTGAACCTGCAAAGGTCAGATACTCCAACAGATGCACTTGAAATTGTTGTGCCTGAAGTTGGTTCTTTTACAGTGCCCCCTCGACTTATTGAATTTCCTCGCCTACCACTGTCCGAGGGGGCATTGTTTCCAGTTCAGGATCCTTTCTCTGAAAACTGGAACGTAACGACTGCAGGATCCTTGGGGGATTTTATTGCAGAACGAATTGCGAAGGATTATGGTGGGGGAGGAGGAGTTGGACATCAACATAATAATATAGACTTATTGCAATTGATGTCTTATGCTGCAGAGTATTTATTAGTTTCGGGAAAGAAAATAAAAGCGGGGTATGCGGATAAGGCAAAATTAGCGGAGGATTTGATTGCAGATAGTGTTGTTTATGATAAATTTTTATCTAAAATTAGTCGTGATGAAGCAGCAGAGTTGATAACTTTCTTGAAAGGACTAGTATCTGAAGGATTGATTGAAGCGAATGCCGGTTTGGTAGTTCGCAAGACGGAATTAGTCGAAGATGGACCGATGTCTCTAATAGAAGAGAGCGAAGATTCCTTGGTAGAAGAACTTTCTACAACTTCTGGAAGTAATACCATCGGTGAGTTAGAGAATGTTTTGCCGTCGGCTGATATTGCTCCTAACGGCTCAATGTTAGTTAAAGATGAAGCAATCTGGACTCCGGTGGCTCCGACTGAAAATGAACTCACTGATTATGAAAATATGCTTATGCCTGTATTTCATAAGGTATTAGGCAAATGGGTGTTTATATCAGTGTCGTCAATATCCGGTGGTGTAACTCCCACATTGGAATTGGTATTAGATACAGGTGTGTTAGATGTAAATAAATTAGCGTGATATGGATAAGATAACGAAAACGTTTCAATCAGGTGAAGTACTGAAGGCGCAGGACTTGAACACAATAAAGGATAAGGTTAATGAACTTGTAGAGGACGTTAATTCAGGAGGTGGCAGTACGATAATCGTTGATTCAGAACTAAGTATAATTTCACAAAACCCTGTTGAGAATAAAGTGTTAACAGTAGAACTGAATAAGAAAGTCGAAAAAGTCATAGGAAAGGGATTATCTACTAACGATTTTAATAATGAATATAAATCGAAAGTAGATAATATGTCCAATAGTGGCGTTGCATCTACTTCCGAAGACGGTTTTTTTATTTGCGACTCACATGGTAATATCGCATTAAGATATGATGCAAATGGTCTTGATGTGGCTAATTTGAATGCACATTTTAAATCTTTATTATCTACATCTGAGAATAGCTCTAAATGGGCAGGAAAAACAATAAATGTACTTGGAGATAGTATTACAGATTTCGGACAGTGGACGAAAGCATATAAAAACCTTACAGGGTGTGTCTTTGGCCATCCGGCTGATAAATCAGAAAATAGTAGCTGGGGGAAGTCGGGAAGTACATTCGCATCTGCCAATGCAGATAGTCAAGATACAATTGCAGCGAGAAGTTTGTTAATGAATGATGCTGATTTAATAATACTTTTTGCAGGTACCAATGATTGGGGGTTATCATGGTCTGCCGACTTAGGCAATTTTACAAATAGGATAACTACTACTTTTTATGGGGCTTTGCATTTGACATTTCAAAGATTACTAGAGAAATACCCCAATACTCCTATTGTTGTATTTTTGCCTCTTCATCGTCGTGATGAAATTTATGATTTGAAAAATGAACAACCATCTACTTTCAGTGAAAATGCAGACGGAATTACAGTTAATCATAGGGGTAAAACTTTTGATGAGTATTGCGACATAATCACAAAAATTGCAGGGTTATATTCTATAAAGGTAATTGATGTTCGTTCTGCTTCTCGAATGTGCCCATTTCTCGAAGGTTATACGGCATGGTACAACTCTGACGGTATTCATCTTAATGATACCGGTGGAATTCGTCTGGCACAATTTGTATATAATGAATTAGAACAAGTTTACGATGAATTTTACGGAAAATAAATATGGGAAAAGCAATAGTAATAAGTGATTTGACATTTACACAAAATCTGGGTAAAGTAACGTTAACAGGCGGGGAAACTCCGTCGGTTATTGAAGTGACAGGGATTAATATTGTTGGTAAACCATCTGCAATACAGGATAGTGTTCAACTTTCTGTATCATATACCCCCTCAAATACGACTCAAAAAGGTGTGACGTGGAGAAGTAGTGATGAAACGGTTGCTACAGTGAGTAGTTTAGGATATGTTACAGTTAAGAAGGCGGGCAATGTCACGATAACTGCAATGTCTACATATAATGGTTCGCTAACAGATAGTTTCATTGCTACCTGTTCAATAACTCAAATACATGTTCCTGTGACTTCCATCAACATATCAGGAAGCAATATTGGAAATGTAGGTGATACTATTCAGTTAGCAACATCCGTACTACCCTCTAATGCGACGAATAAAGAATTATTATGGTATAGCAGCAATGAAAGTATAGCTACAGTAAGTAGTTCCGGTCTTGTTACATTAATAGCAGAAGGGGAGACAACTATTACGGCAACATCTGTTTCGGAAAGTAGTATTTCATCTTCTCATTCAATAACTGTTGAAAGTTCACAAGCTACGACTACCCCTTTTATAAAACTTTCTGGAGCGGGAAAATCAAACTCCAATTCTGATGCATTAGTATGGGCGGATACAAGTGGAAACGGGAATAACTTTGCTTTGAGTGGATTTGATATGACCATTGACGACGGATGGACAGGAGACTCTTTGAAGTTTAAAGATGGAAGCAAAGGAATGGCGAAAAGCCTTAATACATTTATTCAGGGAGGATATGCTACTAACAAGGCAGTGACGGCATTGTTAAAATTCAAAGTAAACAAGAATGCCCGCAATGTTATTTTTGATACTTCAGGAAAAGTAGATGGGGGCGATTTTAAAAATAATTATATGATTCAAGCATCATATGGAAGATTATGTATTGTGTCAAATGAGATTGCTAATAACAATGCGCCAACGTTCAGTCATTCTGATATAGGTTCTGCAGTTTTAAAAGGAGCTATCCGGCAGACAGAAACCGGATGTAAGACATGGTTGAACAATGTTTCACAAGATTCTTCCTATCAAATAACAAACTTACAATCTACTGCTTATCATTTAGTCTTGGGTCAGATCGGTGGTCTGAATGGATATGGCTTTTGTGGTGAATTGTTTGAATTCCAATTATACAATAAAGCTTTGACGGATGCGGAGATTGAAACTCTCTTGCAAGAGTTATAGTAAGAAATATAGTAAATGGCACTATGGCAATATTAAGTAATGGAAAATTTTATGGTTTCCTCTGTTCGGTCAAAGAGACAGAGCGGAAGCTCACGAACGGAGTAAAAGAATATGTGGAAGACTTCATATCCGGATTCGCCGGACACGGTTGGAAGTTGTGGGAGTACATGACTGGTAAATGGAAACTGGAGATTGATACAATCGTAGTTCGTGAGACTATGCTTGTTTTTGAAATGTTGATCTCAAAAATTAGAGCGATAATCGGTGCACAAACAATAAGTCAAGGACACGGGAAAGTAAAGTCTGCTCGAATCTCTGACGATGGTACAGAATACCTTATCGAGTTGGAGGATGAAGATGTGAGCATTGTTGCGCATGATTTCGTGCGCTGTCAGACATTCGTAGGAGATAAGACAAAACTTTATCATGTCGAAGTATCATCGGTTGATGTAGAGACAAAAACCTTACACGTGCCTTTATCGGAATTTGATAAAGATGAATCCGGTAATGTTCCCGCTGCAGGTGATGAACTAGTACAGTTCGGTAACTCGCAAAACAAAGCTCGTCAGTCCGCTATCTATATGCATGCCGACGAAACGGGGCAACCGGCTATTGACGTAATGTTCGATCTTAACAGTAAGAATTGGGAAGGAAAGGTTAAGGTTCGTGTTGGTGGTGACATACCCGGAAGTGGAGGACTTAAAGGCTTCTACTGTGTGAATGGCATGATAAAGGGAGTTGATAGTAAGGGAAATATTGCTTACTGTATATATCCGGATGGTACTGCGGAGCTGGGTTGTGGTGCAGCCTTATTTAAACCTGACAAGTCGGGACACATTGCTGGTGGTGCAATTGAGTGGATATGGGACGAATCAAATCAAAAGTGCGTATGTACTATGAAGGATGTTGTTCTCACCTGGGATAATCTGTCTGATGATGCTAAAGAAAACTTGAAAGGCGAACCGGGAAAAAACGGTGCTGACGGAAATAATGGACAAGACGGTAAGGATGGATACGATGGAATAGATGGTGCGGACGGCGTAAACGGCAAGGACGGGATTAGTCTTGTATATAAGGGTGAACTTTCTTCTCATCCAGCTAATGCCGAAAACGGTTGGTATTACCGTAATACGACAGACAAAAAGAGCTATGTTTATCAAGATGATGCATGGTATGTTATGACAGTTGACGGTTTAGATGGTCAGGACGGGCTTGATATTGTATGGAAGGGAGATTCTTCAATCCCTCCCGCTAATCCTCAAAAGAACTGGGTGTATCGTGATACGGATAACGGTCGAGTTTACATCTATAACGGTGCCGCATGGGAATTAATGGTAGCAGATGGAAATGACGGTATAGATGGTACAGATGGCGAACCCGGTACGGATGGTAAAGATGGCATGAGGGTTTATATAACCTATCATGACAGTGAAGAAGAACCGGAAAAACCTATCGGAGATGGTACGACAAATGGATGGCATACGGATTCAACTGAATCCGTTATTTGGATTTCTCAAAAAGTATCGGAAAGTGCGGATTCAGGTGAATGGGGTGATCCTATACGAGTAAAAGGGGAGCCGGGTAAGGATGGTCAGGACGCAAATCTTTTGCCGTGGATTGAAAAGTGGAACGGTTATGCAACGGAATTGGGTGAAGAGTATATTGTTACTCCCAAGATGTTTTCAGGCACAAAGGCCATTGATGAAAATGGTAAGGTATGGCTGACAGGAATAGTGCAAGGAAAAGATTGTCTTACCGCAGCTGACGGGACAAAGCGGACGGGTATTTTTGCACTGGTGGATAATGAAATTGTGTTTGAGCTTGACCCGATAAATAGAAGGTATAAGTTCTCGGGTGAAGTGAATGCTGACTCCGGGACTTTTAACGGGACGGTAAATGCGGATAGAGGCTCTATCGGTGGTTTTGAAATTGCAAGTGGTCGCATAGGTTCTGAAGTGAATACAGAATATGGCGGCGGACAGCTTGCGATATATAATAACCTTATTCGTGTAGGAAACAGTGATAGTTATTCGTTATTAGGAGGTGATACAATTCCTGCTACAGCGGGTGGGGCTTACACTTCAACGTGCAGGTTCGTTAATAATACTAAAAAAGATTCATACAATGGTGCTAATTATGGTATGATGATAAATGTGAGCGGCGCGAAAAGAAATTATGGGATCAAATCAGATGCGCCCATACTTGCTACTTCGTGTATTGGAATGAAAATAGCCAGGCCCATATATTGGGTAAATTACAAATCTGACGATGGTAAGGAATTTGATTTTTCAAAATACAGCGTTTATTTAATTGCATCTGATCGCTATATGGGTTTAAACCTTCCAGACGAATCAACCGTCGCATCTTATTTTGGTTTAACATCACTCCCTTCTGATTTTTCATTAATGTTTACTCTTCATGTGAGACATTGGTCGTATGACATAAGAGTTAATAACGTATATGATTGGAATGCGAATTTGATTAATATAGATATGGTAAAAGGAGACAGTCTCACGCTTCTTATTAGTAAATATGATGGATTTCGGTACGATGTACTAAACAGGCAAGATTAGTAGAGATAATATGGAACTAAACGACTGGCTAACAATACTTGGTGCTTTGGGAGGATTTGAGGCAATCAAATGGATGGTAAACTTCTATGTTAACCGGAAGACTGATGCAAGGAAAGAGGATGCTTCTGCTGACTCTATGGAAGATGAGAATGAACGTAAACAAGTGGATTGGCTAGAAGATCGTATTGCTCAACGTGATACGAAAATAGATGCTATGTATGTAGGGGCGTTTCACTTAGAAGATTTTTACAAGAGACATGAGTTAGAATTGTGTTTTTTAGAGAATCGGAGATAAAGAAATATGATGTTTGCTAATGTTCAGGTGGCAATTTATGAGGCTTTGTTTTAATATTTGTTGGACAGTAGGATTGTAGAATTGAAATCTGTGTATCTACAGCTTAAAAAAAAGTGCTCCAGAGTCGTTCTGAAGCACATACTTTTAAAAAGCATCCTCATAATTTTTGATGAGATCATTCGCTTCCTGAATATCATGTGGAGTATAGATATCGGTCATGAGTATACTGCTATGCCTTGCCTGATCGCGAACACTTAGTGTATCATAATGGCGTAACATGTTAGTAATGCCAGTATCCTTGAGCGAATAAAACTTATATCGATCCGGGAATTTTAGGTCTATTCGTACATGGCGTGACCACCAATCTCTAAACATCTTTTCTGATTTTTGTTTCATTCCTGGTCTGAATCCGTCAGAGAATAAGAAGCAGTCATTTGGCATATTAAAAATATTGAGATCTAGCATTAAATGAATAACTTTTGCAGGCAAGGTTATAGTGCCGTATTTTTTATTCTTTGATATCGTGTCCGGAAGAAAAATTGTTTGTCTGGCCAAACTTATGTTAGAAAGTTTAAGTTTACTCATCTCGGCCGGTCGGACGAAACAGTAATATAGTATATAGCTGGCTAAAAGAAAATGAGGATTCTTTTCCTTGAGATATTCAGTCAGTTTGCCTAGTTCTTCCTTTTTAAGCTGTGTCCGGATCTTCTTTTTCCCTTTCCGGCCAATAGCACTAATTCCTTCTGTCGGATTTTTAGTGAGATAGTTTCGCTCGAGGCAGAAAGATGAGAACGATTTTAAGAATCCTAGATAATTATCCCGAGTAAATGCCGTGTTATCTCTGGTGATATACACTTCTTCCAGGAGCATGACACAAAAGTCTTTGTTGAATTGATAGATATAGGTTATCGGAATCTCTCGCCCTTGATTGTATAGTTCCATGTTATGAAGGTAGGAGGAGTAGGATTTTAGAGTCTCCGGACGATAATTCCCATCTCGGAGCATCTTATAAATATAGGTGCGGTACTTATCTGCGATATCCTTGAATAACATATAGGCGTTTCCCTGTTCTTGTTCTATCCAGGGGTTCCAGCCAAGCGAGAGTTTTTCAGATATCCGGATCATGTAGTCCTTCGCATACTTGCGACGCTCATTCGCTTTTTTTATAAAGTTCAGTTTGATTTTTTTTCTTCGCATCTCTCCTTTGACCGGATCGAATGCGTAAAAGTCAATGTACCAGTCTTTTCCGGTGTGTAGGACCGGAGGAGTGAAACCTTGAATTTCCTTAAGTGAAGACATTTTTTTTTATTTGTTTTCGCTGTCTTGCGAGAACAAATCCGTTCATACCCGCCGTCCCGATTTCGTCCCGGCTGTTATTGAAAAACCGGGGGTAACTTTCTGATAATCAGTTAGTTAGCCCCGGTTTTGTCGGAATGAGGCGACTCGAACGCCCGACCCCTACGTCCCGAACGTAGTG
>ERZ791737.763-NODE-763-length-21061-cov-92.730601_pt1 | contig 21061 bp, 22 predicted proteins | sample MGYA00510042_ERZ791737 | MGnify/ENA primary metagenome ERZ791737 (study PRJEB30046, sample SAMN00791965) | human gut metagenome | study: EMG produced TPA metagenomics assembly of the A metagenome-wide association study of gut microbiota in type 2... | reverse complement strand
GACTATCAAAATGACACTCAATTAAATCTTAATTTTTTTTAGTGGACACGTGTGGGGTTTGCCTGCCCGAATACATAAAGCGAATTGTTTTCGGGCGGGCAAACCCCGCCCCTACAGTGGATGAAAGCGTTATTGGGAATATTCACCTGGGAACGCCTTTACAGCGTCACTCCCGTTTTAAATATTGCAATCTCGCGATAATTCTTTTTCTCATTATTTACAAACTCGCCGCTGGCAACCTTGATTACATACTCTATAAAGCGTTCACAAGTCTTTTCCATCGGCTCATTCTCTACTATCACGCCTGCATTGAAATCAATCCATCCCGGTTTATTCTTTGCCAGATTGGAGTTGGTAGAAATCTTCATGGTGGGGACGAAAGTGCCGAAAGGAGTACCACGCCCCGTAGTAAAGAGCACCATGTGGCAACCGCAAGAGGCAAGGGCAGTAGCAGCCACCAAGTCATTGCCCGGAGCAGAGAGCAGATTCAAACCCTTCACTTTCAGGCGCTCACCATAAGGCATTACGCCATCCACATAAGATTTGCCACACTTCTGGGTGCATCCCAACGCCTTATCTTCCAGCGTAGAAATACCTCCCGCTTTGTTTCCCGGAGAAGGATTCTCACCCACAGGCTCGCCGTGTGACAGGAAATATTCTTTGAAATCATTAATCAAATGTACCGTCTGTTCAAACAATTCCTTGGTGCGGCAACGATTCATCAAAATGGTTTCTGCACCAAACATCTCCGGAACCTCGGTCAACACGGAAGTACCGCCCTGTGCTATCAGGAAGTCCGAGAACATACCCAGCAACGGATTGGCCGTAATGCCGGAGAAACCATCCGAACCGCCGCACTTCAAGCCTACGCGCAGTTCCGACAGGGGTACATCTACACGTACATCCTCCTTCGCCTTGGCATACAGTTCGCGCAAGATCTTCATTCCTTCTTCAAATTCATCGCCCACTTTCTGGGTTACCATGAATTTTACGCGGTCGGTGTCATAGTCTCCCAGAAATTCGCGGAATACATCGGGCTGATTATTTTCACATCCCAGTCCCACTACCAATACGGCGCCTGCGTTGGGATGCAGAATCATATCGCGCAGGATTTTCTTTGTATTCTCGTGGTCGTCGCCCAGCTGGGAGCAACCATAGTTGTGCGGAAATGCCATGATGGCATCTACTCCTTCGCTGTTGGTTTCGCGGCGCAGGGCTTCCGCCAGTTGGTTGATGATGCCGTTTACACAGCCCACGGTGGGGATTATCCATACTTCGTTGCGGATACCTACATCGCCGTTCTTGCGGCGGTAGCCCTTGAAGGTCAAGTCTTTCCGGGGGATATTGAGGTCTACGCTTACCGGGTTGTAGGTGTATTCCAACAGTCCGGCGAGGTTGGTCTTTATCTGTTTTTCGCTGATCCAGCTTCCTTGCTTCACGGCGGTCATGGCGTGGCCTATGGGGTAGCCGTATTTTATGATGTTTTCTCCTTCTGCGAAATCCTTCAGAGTCACTTTGTGGCCTGCGGGTACGTCTTCTTGCAGGGTGATGGTGTTGCCGTCTACCGTAATGGTTTCGCCGGCTTTCAGATCTGAGATAGCGACTACTACGTTATCGGCAGGATTGATTTTTAAGTACTTTGTTTCCATTTCTATTTTTAGTTATTACATTTTATTTTTTATGCGCATCCAGATAGTAATCCACATTCTCCAGCGCCAGCAACGTAATAGGCATATAGTTACACTGTTTCACCTCTTTCTTGAATATCAAGTGATTGCACAGGCTTTCCACACCATTGTATCCTTGCGCCGTAGGTTGCTGTGCTATCAGGAAATCCACAGCCCCTTCCTTCAGACAAGAGACGTTCCGCCTTAGCAAATCGTACCCAATCAGCTTGAAATTTTTCTTATCGTGTTTCAACAGGTATTCACCTACGATATATACTTTTGAGTTGAAAGTAATGCCGCTGCTTATTTGCGGATTCTCTTTGAAGAACGCATTCATCAGCGCTTCATCCTCGTCCGGACGCTTGGCGTAGAGGTTCAGCTCCACAATCTTGCAATCGGGATAGTGCTCCTTCATGTACTTTCTGAATCCTTTTTCGCGGTTTTCCTGCTGGTTAGATCCCAACCGGCCTTCGTTTATCTGACGGAAAATGACGATTTCCTTCGGACATCCTCCCAACATCATCGCCATACGTGCCGCAAAATATCCGCTTTGGTCTGATTTCTGTCCGAAGAAAGCCAATGGATTGAGGCTGGGCACATTGGAGTCTATAAATATATAAGGTATCTCCCGGTCTTTCAACTTCTCGGTCAGCTTTGCCGTCATTTCCGGAATGGTGGGGGCAAGCAACACGCCGTCGGGTTCCTGTTTCAGTATTTCTTCGCCCGCGTTGATGAAGGAAGTGTATTCGTACTGGTCGTAATATACAATGGACAGGGTGATGTGGAAGTCCGAGAAGGTTTCTACGGCGCTTTTCATTCCCTGCTCCACATCCGTCCAATAGTCACCGTCCTTGTGCTGGGGCAGCATGCAGATAAACAGATATTTCTTGTTTGACGCCAACGCGCTGGCATACATATTGGGCTGGTAGTCCAGTTGCTTCAATATTTCTTCCACTCGTTTCCGGCTGGATTCCGACACCCCGGTGCGGCCGTGCAATACACGGTCTACAGTGCCTACAGAGACATCTGCCAGGCGGGCAATATCTTTAATTCTTATTCTTTCGGGCAGTTTATTCATACCTTATTATATATATTGTGCTCGAACACACTGATAATTTATTTTTTTTCGACACAAATATATAACAATTTTTGGTTTTAAAAAAATAAATAGTACCTTTGTGCACGCACACGGATGAATTATTTAGCTGATCTGCTGAGTACAAGGATACAGTGGGGAGCGTCTATCAGTGTGTAAACCAATAATTTAGCAATATAGAAAGTTTAAAGAATAAATATATAACAAATTAAAATCACGAAATTATGGGAAAAGTAGTAACCTTAGGTGAAATCATGTTGAGATTATCAACTCCGGGAAACACTCGTTTTGTACAGTCGGATTCATTCGATGTAGTTTATGGCGGTGGTGAAGCAAACGTAGCAGTGAGCTGTGCCAACTATGGCCATGATGCTTACTTCGTAACCAAATTGCCGAAACACGAAATAGGCCAGTCTGCTGTCAATGCATTGCGCAAATACGGTGTGAATACGGATTTCATCGCTCGTGGTGGCGACCGCGTAGGTATCTATTATCTGGAAACAGGAGCTTCTATGCGTCCTAGTAAAGTAATTTATGACCGTGCCCATTCGGCTATCGCCGAGGCAGATCCTTGCGACTTCGATTTTGATGCCGTAATGGAAGGTGCGGACTGGTTCCACTGGTCGGGCATTACTCCGGCTATCTCGGACAAGGCTGCCGAACTGACCAAATTGGCTTGCGAAGCTGCAAAACGTCACGGTGTTACTGTATCTGTAGACCTGAACTTCCGCAAAAAACTGTGGACAAAGGAAAAAGCGCAGTCCATCATGAAACCGCTGATGCAGTATGTAGATGTATGTATAGGCAATGAAGAAGATGCCGAACTGTGCCTGGGCTTTAAACCCGAAGCAAATGTGGAAGCCGGCGAAACCAATGCCGAAGGCTACAAGGGAATATTCAAGGCTATGGCTAAGGAATTCGGCTTTAAATATGTGGTTTCTACTTTGCGCGAATCATTCTCGGCCACTCACAATGGTTGGAAAGCAATGATTTATAATGGCGAGGAGTTCTATGAATCAAAGCGTTATGACATCAACCCGATCATTGACCGTGTAGGTGGCGGCGACTCATTCTCCGGCGGTATCATTCACGGATTGCTGACTAAACCGAATCAGGGTGCAGCTCTTGAATTTGCTGTTGCCGCTTCTGCTTTGAAGCATACCATCAATGGCGACTTCAACCTGGTATCGACAGAAGAAGTGGAAGCATTGGCGGGTGGCGATGCCAGCGGACGCGTACAACGCTAATATTTTTTGACACAAGAACAAAAGAACATACATTGATAGAGGTATTAGATAGTTTTAGAAGAAAATTTGTTCTTATGTTCTTGTGTCTAAATGATAATAAATAATTAAATTGGAAATAGTAAGATGGCAAAATTTGATAAGATAGCCGTATTGAACAAGATTGGTTCTACCGGCATGGTTCCTGTGTTCTACCATAAAGATGCAGAAGTAGCAAAGAAAGTAGTAAAAGCCTGCTATGACGGCGGTGTCCGTGCATTTGAATTTACCAACCGTGGCGACTTTGCTCACGAAGTATTTGCCGAAGTGGTGAAATTTGCTGCAAAGGAATGTCCCGAAATGGCTATGGGCGTGGGTTCAATCGTAGATCCGGCTACTGCTGCCCTATACTTGCAGTTGGGTGCATGTTTCGTGGTAGGCCCGTTGTTCAATCCTGAGATTGCCAAGGTTTGCAACCGTCGCCTCGTTGCTTATACTCCGGGATGCGGAAGTGTATCCGAGGTAGGTTTTGCACAAGAAGTGGGTTGTGATCTTTGCAAGATATTCCCCGGTGATGTGCTGGGAGCAAAATTAGTAAAAGGCCTGTTGGCTCCTATGCCTTGGTCTAAGCTGATGGTTACCGGTGGGGTAGAGCCTACACAGGAAAACCTTACTTCATGGATCAAAGCAGGCGTGTTCTGCGTAGGAATGGGTTCCAAGCTGTTCCCCGGCGACAAAGTAGCCGCAGAGGACTGGGCCTATGTAACTGCAAAATGTAAAGAAGCGCTGGGCTACATTGCCGAAGCACGCGCAAATAAATAAGAAAAAAGATCGGCCTGCACCCCTCCAGGGGTTAGTGAATAAGGGTGCGGGTATCATTTTGTTTAAAGGTGTATATAAAATGGGTAAGGGCCATCGCGAAGTGAATTCGCGATGGCTTTTCATTTTATTAATTCCCTGATGCCGGTCAATTAAAGACACCGATCACTTGCTTTTTATAAAATATATTCCCAACTTTGCCGCCTTGACTGAATAAAGATGGAGAATAATCATACGACAGAAAGACAGAAGGGTCTGTTTTCGGACACATTGCAAAGGAAGAGGTATTTATGTGCTTTGGGCATGATTCTGCTGATGGTGGGAATGTCTGAGTTTTTGCAAGAAAAAGAAATCCTTTTTCCCGAAATGGCAGCCCTCACTATCGGTATGTGGATTGTAGACAAACGGGTGTGGCGCATCCGCAGGGGGCATCTGTTTGCCCTGATGAGTATGGGCGCCTGTGTGGGTGTCCTCATTGTTCGCTATTCTCCTCTGCCGTTAGTGCTGAATATTGCAATGGCTTTCTCGTGCGCTGCCATCGGGCTGTGGTTTGCCCGTTCCTCTCTGTTTCCACTCATTTCTGCCTGTGTATTGCCGGTATTGCTGAATACGGAGAGCTGGGTGTACCCTTTGTCTGTTTTTATCATGACTTCCATTCTTATTATTGTACAAAGGCTGATGGAGAAGGGAGCGTTGCGCAAAGAGATTATTTACGAACCCGTGGGGCGGGAGTGGAAAAAAGACATTCTGCGCTGGGGGTATCTTTTGCTGAGCGTCCTTGCCGTGTCGTCGCTGGCGGTTTATTCTTCTTATTCCTATTTGATAATTCCTCCGCTGCTTGTGGCTTTTGTAGAGTTTACTAACTCTACGGCAGGGTTCAGGAACCGTCCTTTGCTCACAGTCTTGTTGCTCGTTACGGGGGCGTTGGTCGGTGTCGCTTTTCAATTAGTGGGGCATTGTTACTTGGGCTTGCCGGAAGTGGTGGTGGCGCTGGGCATCTTTATCGTGCTGTTTACTTTATTTGAGTGGTTGGGAAAATTCTTTGCCCCGGTAGGCGCTCTGGCGCTGATCCCCATGCTTTTGCCTGCCGAAACATTGATTTGGCTACCTTTGCAGGTGGCGGCTGGAGCCAGTCTGTTTATTATCATCGGGTTGGTGCTCTTTCAGCAGTGCTATAAATGGTCGCGGGCGCAGTTGGTTTATTGCCTGATTCCCCACTATTTACTCAGTCGCCTGTCACGCAACAGAAAAGGCTGAATAAAGTTATAGATATTTCATAGAAATGTTTACTTTTGCACTTTATGGTCAGCATTACTGTTACTAAGATGAAACACTGTATTATTTTTTGTATCGGCTTGGGCATATTGCTTCCTTCATGCCGGTATCACAAGTCACCCGCAAAGCATCAGAAAGAACTTCTGGGCAAAATGATTTTTCAGGACGAAAACCTTTCCAATCCGCCCGGACAGTCGTGTGCCACCTGTCATGATACCGGGAAAGGATTTGCCGACAAAGACAGCCGCATTGTTTCTGAAGGGGCATCCCAAGGGCTCTTTTCCGCACGCAACTCCATGTCCATTTGTTATACCAAATACGTTCCCGAACTCTATTACGATGCAGAGGAAGAAACCTACGTGGGTGGATTGTTTTGGGATGGGCGCACCCCGAACCTGCAATCCCAGGCAGGCGAACCGTTTCTGAACCCCGTGGAGATGGGAAATGCGACAAAGGCAGATGTGGTAAAAAAAGTAAAAGCGGCAAGTTACTATCCCATGTTGCGGGAAATCTATGGGGAACAAGAGAATATTGATTCGCTTTACTCTTATATCACCGATGCCATTGCTGTTTACGAATCTTCCAAGGAAATCAACCCTTTCACCTCTAAATATGATGCTTACAAAAAAGGCAAATATAAATTGACCAAGGAGGAAAAACGAGGCTTGGATTTATTCAAGCATAAAGCCATGTGTGCCGAGTGCCACATTCTGGATAAAGACCCGCGTGCCGGAAAAATTCTCTTTACCGACCATACCTATGATAATCTGGGTATTCCCCGCAATCCCGATAATCCGCATTATCAAGTTCCTTCCGAATTTTTCACATTGACGGCCGATTCCATAGATTTGGGGCTGGGAGCCATCGTGGGCAAGGCGGAAGAATATGGCAAGTTCCGTGTACCCACCTTGCGGAATATCGAAAAGACAGCTCCTTATGGTCATAACGGATATTTTGCAACACTCGAAGAAATTGTTCATTTCTATAACACCCGATTGATTAACCCGGATTATCCTGCTCCCGAATACCCTGAAACCGTAAATGAGGATGAACTAGGCAACTTGGGGCTGACTCCGCAGGAGGAGCAGGATCTCGTAGCATTTATGAAAACATTGACCGACGGATTTATCCGTTGATGATAAAAATTATACTGCAAATATTGGTGAATAGAATTTAAATCACTTCTTTTGCACTTGCATTTGATGCTAATAAAGATAAAAACGTTTAATCAAAAAAAGACACAAAAATGAAGAAAACAGTACTGAGGGTAGCCATTACGCTACTATGCATGGCGGGAATTACTCCTGCAATGGCTCAATTTAACCTGAAAAAAGCGGTAGGCGGTGCAGTGAAAGCTGCCAAAGCAGTGACCTTGACTGATGAGCAAATGGCAGAATATGTAAAGGAATACATTGACTGGGTGGATACACACAATGAGGTATGCGCTGATGATAATCCATACACCATCCGCCTGAAGAAACTCACCGAAGGATTGAATGATGCCGATGGTATTCCATTGAATTTCAAGGTATATTATGTGATTGATGTCAATGCATTTGCTTGTGCCGATGGCAGCATTCGCGTCTTTTCTTCACTGATGGACATCATGACGGATGAAGAACTGCTGGGTGTGATAGGTCACGAAATAGGCCACGTGGCACACAGGGATTCAAAGAGTGGTTTCCGCACGGCATTGCTTACTTCTGCTTTGAAGGATGGTGTTTCATCACAAGGAGGCAAGGCGGCAGCCCTTACAGATTCACAGTTGGGCGACTTGGGCGAAGCGTTGGTCAATGCCACTTACTCACAGAAGCAGGAGCGCGGGGCAGATGATTATGGTTACGAGTTTTTGAAGAAGGCAGGCAAGAATCCTTGGGCTATGGCATTGTCATTCCAAAAGCTGAAAAAGATGCAGGAAGAAGCAGGTGCACAGAAAAACAGCAAGCTGAACCAGTTGTTCTCTACCCATCCCGATCTGGATGCACGCATCCAGCGCATGGAAGAACGCGCTACCAAAGATGGCATCGAGAAGCCCGAAAACAAGGCTCCGGAAGCTGTGGCGGAATAATGAGATAATTTGTTTAGGAATTTAATACGAAGGGACGGGTCAGTAATGATCCGTCTTTTTTATTGATAGATAGCAAAAGTAATCTTTTTTCCTCTTTCTGTTGTTCTTTCACTTAGAATAGACTATCTTTGTTCTAAAGTAATAAATAACAAAGTCATGGATTCGACTCTATTTAATGCACTATTTCCACTCAAGATACAGAGTTTGGTAGACGAATTGAGAAAGCAGCGTCCGTATTCATTGCAGGAGGCGTTGCACTATCTCTATTCATCACGCACTTATGCTTTATTGGAAAAAGAAGAAACAAAGTTTTGGCATTACAGTCCCAAGATGCTGGTAGAGATGCTTTTTCACGAAAAAGAAACAGGTGAAGTCTATTTTCCCGATTTAGTATGAAAGAAGAAGTAGGTATACAGCAATTTATTATTTTCTGTCTGGAGAGCTATAAAGAGGACAGAAAAATTAGCGGTGCGGAAGCATTGCATGATTTTGAGCAATATGATGTTATCAACTATCTGACAGATGGTTTTGAAGTCCTTCATACGCAAGGGCGAGACTATATAATAGCAGATATTAAAGATTATATTTATCATAAACAGCGAAATAAATGATAGTTTATCACGGAAGTACACAGATTATAGATTCTCCCAAGTTGCTCAAAAGTGATCGTTTTTTGGATTTTGGGCAAGGATTCTATACTACAACAAATTTTGAACAAGCGAGTCGATGGGCAAATATCAAGAAACAAAGGATAGGGGAAACTAATGCATATGTCAATATTTATGAGATAGATGATAATTTGCTATTGGATAAAGACTTGTCAATTTTAGTATTTCCGGAGGCTAACAAAGAGTGGTTGGAATTTGTAACAGGCAATCGCCACGGCAATCCGATGCATAACTATGATATTGTGAAAGGTGCAGTGGCAAATGATACAATTTATCAAACTTTAGTTCTTTATGAAGCAGGGGCTTACACAGTAGAAGAAACAATAACCCGCTTAAAAGTTCATCGTCTTTTTGATCAAATAACCTTTCATTCGGAAAAAGCGTTGGAACGGCTTGTTTATGTAGAAACTGTTTGTGATAAATAAAATAAAACTATAAATTATGAGTGTAAAAGAAGATTATCTTGAACTAAAATCAAAATGGATTCATTCACATGGCATAGAGCGTGAAGAAGTTCAGCAACAATTAGATGCATTTTTTGCTACTCTGGATGAGAAAGGTAAAGTCATAATTAAAGAGGCAACGGATGAGGAATTTAAATTATTGCATCAAAAGACAGCTGAAGCATTGAAAGATGTAGCTGGCAAACTATCCCAAGCTGCATTTAGGCATTAAGATCCGTATTTGTTTATTTGGCTGGACTTGCAATCCAGCCATTCTTAGCATTGTTTGTTATCATTTTGCAATTCATCAACTAATGACGAGATTTCCTTTTCAGTGATCGTACTTTGATCGGCTTTGTCATAAATAGTAAGCAGGGTGATAACTCCTTCCTCCACACTGATTACGGCAGTATATGTAATTATCCGTGCACCATGGCTTTTACCCTTTCCTTTGTCACTAATTGCCATACGCACTTTATGTACCCCGTTGCCAAGATCTGAACCGGTAGTAGGATTTTGCCTAAGTATATTCACTAATTCCTGCAAATCACTTTTCAGTGATTTATATTTTTTAGCCAACTTCTTGAACTTCTTGTCAAAAGTCGGTAGGGTTTCTATATTATATTTCATTCAGAAGTTCTTCTACGGGACGACTTTTTAACTTCCCTTGTCTTACTAATTTAAGTTCCCGCAATCCTTCCCTTATATCATCCAGTATTTCTTCTTTTTCACTGGCTGACATTTCTTCTTCTTCCACCACTATCTTCTCACTTTTGAGGTGCTGGATATACTTTTGTAACTTCTTTAGTGCTTCGTTGTCGTCCAGCAAGGAAGCGACACCTTGAAGTACAGATTGTTGCAGTTGAACGGACTTGCTCATCAGATTCTCCTTTCTATTAAAAATATTCACTGTACAAAGATAGCGAAAAAGCGCATAAATCTATAAATGGAAGCCACTTTTAACTTTGCTGATGGAAATTGTATCGGCGGATTTACCATCCGCCGCCATTGCGAACACCACCCAATCTCATCCCCAGCACCTGCTATACTTCCCCCTGAAATCCCCCCATTTTCCCCGTAAAGACTAACCTTTTTTCATTCTTTTCATAAATAATTCGTATTTTATTTGCTATTTGGATACTTTATATTCATCTTTGCACTCAAAATAGGGCCTCCATACCCATTCGGTTAAGGTATCCACCCGCAGGTTTCCCCCTTGAAAAAGGGGGATTTAAGGGGGATGTTCTCTACCGCATGATGCTGAACCACAACAAGTTTGCATTATTATTCTATAGAGAACACTCCCTTGCCCCCTTCAAAAGGGGGAGGCTGCGCACTGCATTCCTTGGCTGTGATACGGTGTGCGCTTCCAACGAATTTATCCAAAACAGTACAAATATGCTGAAACGAATGCTTCTTCCGGTGGTGTTCATCCTGTCCTTACTGCCCACACAGGTACAAGAGAGGACGGACAGCCTGTACAAAGAACTACTGGGGCATCAACCAACTGGGCGTGACACTGGTATGGTTGGTAAATTGAGAATTGAGAATTAAAAATAGAGAAATAATGGATAAAATAACCATTCGCACGGACAAAGCCGTCAACCGCAAGGAGAAACGGGCAAACCGAAAAATAAAATTGCCCGGCATCTGTAAACTGCTGATATTTACAGTTGTATTCCAGTCATTGGGCGGTTGTGTGAAGGACGACTTATACAACACGCCGCATCCCGACAAGGGTGCGGTAGTGGTGACTACCGACTGGACAGGCCGTTCTTCGGATGCCACGCTGCCAGGCAGCTATATCCTGCGTATCGGCACACAAGAACAGACGGTCAGCGGGGTAACGAATGCCTTCGATGCCCTGTTCCTTCCCGGACGGCAAGACCTGCTGGTTTATCATGTGACCGAAGGAGTCACCACAAACGACAACACCGCCACGGTGAACACCCTGCCGGACGGCACACTGGATGCGATGCCCGGCTATCTGTTCTCCGCTGCGCAGACGCTGGAGATAGAGAAGGACGACACGCTGAAAGTAACTGCCGTCATGAAACAACATATCCGCAGCCTGACGCTGGCACTGAAACTGAATCCAGGCGATGAAGGGAGGATTGCCCATACCGCCGCCACGCTGACGGGCATCGCCTCTGCGGTGGAACTGGGCACCGGAACGGTTTCCGCTACGGAAGGAAAAACGGTTTCCCCCGCATTTGCCGTAAGGACAGACGGAGGAGGGACACGCACGGCAGGACAGCCGGTGCTCGCCGCCACCCTGCGCCTGCTGGGAGTAACAAACGGGGAGAAACAGCTACTGACGCTTCTCCTTACCCTGACGGACGGACATGTGCAGACTTTTACCACCGACCTGACCGAAAACCTGAAAAATTTCGGCAGCGGCATGGAACCCCTGCAACTGAGTGCCACGCTGGAACTGCCAAAAGCAGGAAATACGGGCGGCGCGATTACCGGATGGACGGAAATGGATAACGGCGACATCACCATCCACTAAACCAGGAAGGTGGAAACGAAACGGAGGATCGGATTTGAAACAATATACTATAACGATATGAATAACAAAGTATTAATTTATGCACTGCTGGCTACCGCCTTGTTGTCGGGGTGCAACGAAGACGAGCAAGGCACGGCGCAACCCACCGACGGGCGGGTCGCCATTGAAGCCACCAGCGGCATCCGGATGAACACCCGTGCCCATGACAAGACCTGGGACGCGGGCGATGCCATCGGCATCTACATGCTGAACGGCAATGCCGTGGACGGGGACGGCAACCGGCAGTACACCACTGCCCGGACAACGGAAAACGGCAGTTTTACGGCTGCCGAAGGGCACACCCTCTACCTGCCGGTGGATGGCGGCAAGCGCGATTTCATCGCCTATTATCCTTATCAGAAGGATTTGCCGCAAAGCCATGTGTACACCGTCGATGTAACCGACCAGACCTCACAGCGGGCAATCGACCTGATGGGAGCCGACAAGGTGACGGGGGTAGACAAGACTGACCCGGAAGTGGCGTTCACGTTCGCCCACAAGCTGGTGAAACTGGAAATCACCATCAAAGCGGACGGCGTATCGCTTACCAATGACAACCTGGCGGGTACCAGCGTCAGCATCACCAACCAGCAGACGGCTGCCACCTACGATGTGGTAACCGGCGGCGGGGTGAGCGTAACCACAGGCACGGCAACCGGCATCGACCTGCACACTGACGGGCTGAAAGCCGAAGGCATCGTGCTGCCCGCGGCGACTACGGAAAACATGGCATTGATGTTCACCGTACCCGGGTTGGGCAATCAGGTATTCAGTTGGAACGTGAACAGTGCTACAAAATCAAATAAGTTTGATGCCGGTTGCAAATACCTGTACACCATCACCATCGGTAAAGCCGGGGTGGAAGTCAGTTCCAAAGTGGAGGACTGGACGGCAGGCAACGGTGGCGGCGAAACAGGCAATGCGGAGTAATCCGACCGCACGAGAGCGGAAGCAAAGCGAAGACCAAAACGTATGTAAAGAATTGTATTATAAATAACAAGTAAAGATGAAAGCAAGATTATTTGTGACAATGGCAGCCGCCACGCTATTACTGGCAGGTTGCAGCAGTGATGAGAACGAGGGAACAGACAACTGGAACGGGGAGATACGCCTCTCCAGCGGTGTGACGATGCAGGCACGCGCCAACACGCAGGCAGAGCAGATATTGAGCGGTGAAACGGTTTATGCCTGGGTGGATAAGGCGACAAGCCCTACGGCAATGGAATACATCAAGGCATGGACGCTTACCGCGAGCGGCAACGGCAGCTTTACGGGCAGCACGCAATATTATCCCACTGACGGCAGTAACCTGAACTTCTATGCCTTTCACGGGAACTTCGCATCGGGCAGCTTTACCGAAGGCACTACCGGATTTCCCGGTTCGGCTATCGTGCATACGGTAGCATCCGACCAGTCCGGTACGGACATGAAGGAGTATGCCAAGTCCGACCTGCTCTATGCAGCCAGTAAAGGCGTGGCTCGCAGCAGCAGTGCCGTTCAGCTGACATTCTACCACCTGCTCTCCAAAATAGAGGTGGCATTGAAAGCGGGCGACGGCAATCCTGACCTGACAGGGGCTACCGTGACGATTGAAGGGACAAAGCTGAAAGCTGATTTCAGCCCTGCCAAAAGCGCAACATCGTCTGCGGACTATGCTAATTTTGTGAGTTTGACAAGCTCTGGTAATAATCAGAATGAAGTTACTGCCATCAAAATAGGAAGTGCAACCAGTACTGATTTCAACAGCGATCCTACTTATAACGAGGCTATCATCGTCCCCCAGACATTGGTACAATCAACCCCGTTCATCAAAGTCACATTGGCAGACGGCGCGACCCTGGTCTATAACCTTGACGAGAAAACCGAGTTTGCCAGCGGCAAGAAATACATCTACCAGATAACGGCGAAAAAGTCAGGGCTTGCAGTGACTTCCAAGATTGCGGACTGGGAAGCTGTGGGTGACACTCCGAAAACGGGGGATGCCGTGATGCCGGTAAACTGATATTAACACACAAAAAAGAATGAGTATGGATCAATCCGGGACAGAATCACTGTCACAACTAAAAGATAAAATTGCCGGATACAGGAAACAACTGGAAGAATCCGGCTTCAAGCTGAGTGAGTGAAGAAAAGAACAGAAGAAAAATACAGTGATATGAACAAGAATATAAAGAAACGGGGTGCCGGATTATGGCTGGTTTGCGTGGCAGGGGTTCTGCTGGCAGGTTGCGGGGACGATACCGACAGCGAGAACCGCCTGCCGGAAGGTAAATACCCCATGACGTTCACCGCCGCCGTGGACGGGCTGGCAGTGAGCCGTGCCACAACGGGTACCGATGGAAAGACTTCGTGGGTAGCAGATGACCTCGTTGCCATCAGTAAAGACGGGGGCACCAGCCATAAAGAATATAAGATAACCAATGCAAGCAGCGGAGCGATGCAACCCAATAATTCCGGGGGCGTTGACAACACCCTTTATTGGAGCAAGACCGAGGAAACCCTTGCTGCATGGCATCCCGCCACCTGTACCATCGGGAGTGGTAGTGGTGAAGTAAGTATCACTAACCAAAGTTCCGATTTCGGGACTTTGGAAAATATCCTGTATGCTCCGGCTGCCAGTTATACATATAGCAGCAGCGGTTCCGTCGCCTTCACTTTCCGTCACGCACTGGCAAAGGTGAATGTTACGTTGCAGAAAGAGTCCGGCAAAAGCGACTTCACGGACACTGAGATTTCCGATGCCAGTGTCACCTTTATGGGTTATACCGCAGGAACTTTGGGGTATGGTGGTATGACAGGCAGCGGCAATAATGGAGAAATTGTGTCTAAAAAGGAAACACCCGGCGGCGGTACTGCTACCTATACCGCCTTGCTTATTCCGCAACAGATGCAGAATGAGAAGTTTATCAAAGTAACCATAGGCACAGATGCTGCCGCACGCGATTACTACTACATCCCTACCGATAACAAGCTCGAAGCCGGTAAGCAATACGACTATACCATTACCGTAAAGAAAACGGGACTGGAAGTAACGGTGACTGGCAACGGCACATCATGGACGGATGAATCGATAACCGGAACCAATGATACCGATGTCACTTTTCTGATTACCGCACCCACATCGGGAGTAACGATAGCGGCAGTTACCGGCGGCGGCACTTTAACCGGCAGCAGTAGTCCCTACACCTTGTCGGGTGGCAATGCAATCACCGTGACAGTTGATGCCAGCAGTCAAAGTGGCAAATTCCTGAAAAGTTTACCGGCAAAAGGCATTTACGATATAACCTCCGGTAGCTATGCTTCCGGCAGTTACACTTACACTTACATCCTGAAAAGTGACCTATCTTTCTCTGAACCGGTATTCGTTGAAAAGACAACTCCGGCATTGGGCGATTTCTACTATTTGGACGGTACATGGTCTGCTGAATTGTGGGATAAACCCTGTATCGGTATCGTGTTTAAAGTAGGGGCAGGAACGAATGATGCTCTCAATGATTATCAATACAGCGGATTAACCGGGCAAATAAACGGCTACGCGGTTGCCGTGCAGGATGCAGCGAGATTCGGTATCAAATGGTCTACCGTTCAGGAAAATTGCGGTACAAGTACAACGAATGATTATAAAGGATATGATAATACGGCAAAGGTGCTTTGTATCAGTAGCTATAGCGAAACAACTTATCCTGTCTTCTGGGCTATCTATGAGTTTGGAGAAACAACAGTTGCCCCTTCGGGTACCAGCGGCTGGTATCTACCTTCTGCCGGGCAGATGATAGATATTGTTAATTCATGGAAAGACAACGGAATAATCCGGCAAAAGCTGGATGACCTTCCTTATAGTTATCCCTGGAAAACCCCAACAACCGATCATGGTTATGCTACGAGTACCGAAGACCCGGATAATGCATCTCAAAATGTTTGTTGCATCAGTAATGACGGTAGCGTTGTAAAAGAGCAAAAAGATAATTCAGAAGGAAACTTCGCCGTTCGTCCGATCTTAACCTTCTAAAAGAATGAACAAAATGAAACAATTCCATCTATATATAGTAAGTGTCACCCTGTTGCTGCTTTCAGCTTGCAACAGTGATAACGATGAACTGCCGGGTGGTGGCGACAATACCCTGCCTGCCGCACTTCATATAAAAGTCAGCGCAAATGACTTCGCTAATGCCAACGGTATAAGCACCCGTGCTACCGACAACGGCAGTACAACAACTTTCGAGAACGGCGACTGCATCGGTATCACCGTGTTGGGCACGGACAACAAGATACTGTCCAATAATATACCTTATAAATATAACAATGGCACATGGAGCTTCGACAGCGGTAACAGCGAAGGTAAAACCGCCATTTTCTACGACAATAAGGCAGCGACTTACCTTGCTTATTTCCCTTATAGTGCAGAAGCGGATGATGCAAAAAGCGAGGCGAATTTGAAAGCGAAATTCCAGCCGCAGTACGACCAGCGCAGTAAGGCTGCCTATTGTGCTTCCGACCTGTTGGTGTGGAGCGAAACGGCATCGTCCGGCGTCACTCCGTCGAAGACACTGGCTATAGCCTTTACCCATGCTTATGCCTCACTATCCTTGTCGCCTTCGGTAAAGTGTAAAATTAACGGGGTGGAAACAACCTTTGTCCCTTCTGGGATTAGTGATGTGAGTTTCACCGTCGGGATAGAGCCTTTTCTACCTTATCAAGCTGCTGATGGCAGTTACCGGATTGTAACGGTTCCGCAAAGTTCCAGTGTAAGTGCACGTTGGTTCTTTACCTATAGTGCAAAAACGTATAATGGAAGCATGTCGGTAAATGCTTTAGCCGAGAAATCCCGCTATGTATTAACTCCAAGCCTGAAGGATCTTGGTGATTATTCTTTGGATAAAGCTAAAATGGGTGACTTTTATTGTAAGTCTTCCGATGGAAGTACTGGTTATCTGATTCCCGGAGAAATCGCAGAGCTTACAGATGATCAGAAAAGCGCTTGCCTGGGCATTGTGCTGAAAGCAGGTAAAGACGATAGCGGTGAATGGAAAGACAATGGCAGTTACACGCTGAAAGACGGTACTACAGACATGCCTACTATTCACGGTTACGTACTTGCCCTAAAGGATGGTAATGGTGGAAGTACTTGTGTATGGGGTTCTTACTATATTTACGATATTACGATCGGTACCGATCAATCCCGGAATTCTCTTTTTTGCGGTTACAGCAATATGCAGACGATAAAAACCTATTTGAGTACCCACAGCGATAAAAGTCTACAGAACGATTTTCCTGCCGCTTATCATGCCTCGGAGGGTTACGAAAGCATAGAAAGCGGTAAGTATTCTTCTCCTGGCAATAGTAGTGGTTGGTTTTTGCCTTCTGCCGGTCAGTGCTGGTATTGGTCTCAGTATAGAGTTTTATTAAAAGAAAGTATGGAAAAAGCCGGAGGAGATGAATGGCAGAATTACTATTGGTCCAGTTCGGAGTTCAACAACGGCAGCGCGTGGTGCGTGGGTGTCAGCTACGGTAACGTGCACCGCGTCCTTAAGTACGGCGGCAACGCTAACAAAGTGCGGTCTTGTTTGGCTTTTTGATCTTATTTATCTCTTTAGATTATTCATCTATTAAAACCCAATCCCGCGAAGCGGATCGCGATATATTTTTTATGGCTCTGACTGAAGAATTACCTATTTACCGTGCCACGTACTGGTTGTTGAACCTGCTGATACGTGCTACGCAGGAGTTTCCCCTATTCTATAAGTATAGTTTGGGAACAAGGATGGTAGATATTTGTCTGGATATGTCGATGTTGCTCTACCTGCTGCATGAAACGATCTTCAACTGTCCCGAAAAGAACTGCATCCTACGCTGCCCCGTAAGCCACTGGAAAGGGTTGCCGGGATAAATCCCTGTCTCATTCGGACGGGAAGCATGGCTTGCCCATCGGCAACCTGACGAGCCAAAAGGAAAATATGGTTAACAACCTCGTAGTCGGAGTATCTTCATCCCCTCTAGAGAGGGGGTAGGGGGTGTGTTAGAACCAGCCCCCTACAGGAGATGCCCGGCTTTGGTTTTAATACTGATTTTGACGGTGCAATGTGGGGAATTAATTTATTTATCTTTCAAATAGTTGGATAAATATTTATTTAACTCCCTTAGTAGCTCTTTGTCATTGTCTGTCCAAATAATAAGTTCCTGAAGGAACATTTCTCCGGCTTTATCGGGCGGCAAACTTTTCTTTATGGTAGTATCTATGTGCAATATAGTGCCCAGAGGCACGTTTTGTCCCCTTCTTATTCCCCTCCACATGGCAGAAGTCAAATTCAAAAAGGCTTCTTGAGACATAACTTCCATATTTATCTTTTTACAATACTCGGAAAACATTTCACCCACTTTAAAGATTACTAACTTTTCTTCCACCGACAGATTCTTTAAGCTTCTCTGAACTTTCTTGTCCAAATCAGTCTCTTTTTTTTCTTTTTCCATATCTCGAGTTTTCTAGATGTTTCGGGACGCGAAGATAGGAAGTATATTCTCAAGCCAAACGCCCGCTGGGGTGTTCCGCGCAAATATCTATTTTGTACTTTTGCTGTCCGAAAGCCAAGACGCTCTCCGCAAGTATATTTTGAAAAAATATACTCTTGTTTCTTCTTTGTTTCTTTATAATAAGGTGGGAATGTTCAGAGCACTGTTCAAACCACTTTTCACGGAGGTGCGTAAATGGCTGAAATACAAATAAATACATGTGTCATTCAATGTTCAAATGAATGTTCACGCTAAAAAAAAGTTATTATGAGTGAAGAAATGGAGTTCTATTTGAACCCTAATTCGGGATACATCAGTGTCCCACGTGCCCTGGCAGAACATCTGCTACAGAATATCAATCTGGAAGATGCTACCGCCCTGTATTATTATCTGCTACTGTCTGCCAACTATGCGCAATGCAAAACCCCAAAAGGAGTGACGGTACGAGGCGAAGTGGACTGTACCATTGCCCAAATAGCCACCAAAAAGCATGATAGCTATGGACGCATACGCCGCATGATGAAAGAACTGGAAGCAGACGGACTGGTGATTTACATCAACAAGAACGGACGCCGACATATTTTCCTGCCCTACTACGAAGAACACTGCGGACGAAAAGTAAGACCTGTGGAACAGGCGGACGGCACCATCCACTCCCAAAACCAAACGGACAAAGACTTCGACCTGTTCTGGGAATTCTATCACGAAATGATTCCCGTAACTCCCCAGGACCGGGCTAAAGCGAGAAAGATATACGGCAGATTATCCCTGAACGACAGAGAATCGGCAGTGCGGAATGTGGAAGTGTATTATGCCTCACTGGCCAGCGAGAAACATGCCAAATGGGCAGTGAATTACCTGAAAGACAAGAGTTTCATAATGGATAAAAAAGCATGATGCACCACAGACGGAAAAGCAACGATGAAAGAACAAAAACAACAACCCAAGACAGCCAAAGACTTTGAACTGACCGCCCTGTACATGAACAAGCAATACCTGGTGGACAACGAGGAAATAGAAAAGAAACTGGCAGCAACCATGATGTATTTCCCCGCCACCCATGCCGAACTGTTTGCTCGGGTGAGCCCCGCCATGTTTGCCTACGAGTTTCCCCGCACCCTGTTCCAGGCAGGGGAAACCCTCTATCGCCAAAACAAGGAAATAAACATCATGACCGTATGGGAGGAACTGAAACGCACCGACATGGAGGACGGGGACAACCTGCTGTTCTTCAACATGGGCCAACTGAAAATGGACTACATGGACGATTACTACCTGAACGAGCACATCGGCATCCTGTACAGCTACTACACCCGCCGCCAAACCTTCCTGCTGCTGGGAAACATGACGCAGAAGATACAAGCGCTGACCGAAGATCCCCTGGACGTGCTGCGCGAAACCATAGACCTCTCCACCCGCCTGATAGCCGCCACCGGCGGAACGGACCGCCTGAAGGATATGCCCCAGATAATGGAAACCGTATTCCGCGCACTGCAAGCACGCATGGATCAAAACGGACAGGGCATCACCGGGGTGGACATGGGCGTGCCTGCCATGAACCAGCTGTTGCTGGGATGGCAACCGGGCTACCTCTACGTGATGGCGGCATGCACCGGAATGGGTAAAACGGCACTCATGCTATATGCCGCACTGGCGGCAGCACGCCGGGGGAAGCATATACTCATCATCAGCCTGGAAATGTCCGGCCTGCACCTGGGCGACAGGCTGATGAGCATGGTGAGCGACATTCCTCCCACGGACTGGGCAAAAGGAACCATCACCCCGGAGCAGATGGAAGCGGCGGAAGCAGCCAGGGCGGTACTGGAAAAGATAGAGATACGCATAGACGACTCCGGCGCCATCACCATGCCCGAGATTGCCATGATAGCCAAGTCGCTGAACGCGCAGGGAAAATGTGACATGGTGTTCATAGACTACCTGCAACTGTTCCGCGCAGAACAGCAGGCATACGGCGGCACCCGCGAGCAGGAAGTGGCCCGGAACAGCCGCATGGCAAAGCAGATAGCCATGCAGCTCAACATCCCGGTGGTGCTTCTCAGCCAGTTCAACCGCGAGGTGTATAACCAGAAAGAGCAACGTCCCACCCTTGCCAACCTGCGCGAAAGTGGAAGCATAGAGCAGGACGCGGACGTAGTAATGTTGCTGCACCGCCCTGCCAAGGCGGACATTCCCACGGACAAGAAGACGGGCTACCCCACGGATGGATTGCTGATCAATATAGTGGCAAAGAACCGTAACGGAAGGACGGAGGATCTGTATATGGCGCACAGCCCTGCCATGAACCACTTTGAGGACTATGAGCCGCCCACGGAGTGGATAAAGAAGTTGAAGGGAGGGACAGCGAAAAGCCAGTATGACTTGTTTATGGAGAGGAAGGGGGAGACGGAATCTACCGATTTATAAGAGAAGATTACACACCGTGAAAAATGAATATGACACCGCGAAAAACTTTTTTCGCGGTGTCATATTTTGCATTAGATCCTTTGATAATTTTCCATGATTGGCTTGTAGGGGCGGATTGAATCCGCCCGAATGCATCTACGAATACACCATCCGGAATGTCATCGGGCGGATTCAATCCGCCCCTACAGGTTATCCCGGTGCGCCGAGGTATTGCACAATCAGTGCCACCTCGCGGGGCATATAGCAGCGGCGGTAGCGGTTGTAACCGATAGCCTGCAAGGCAAGCCACAAAATATGATTCTTACGAATCCAGTCCGATA
>ERZ791737.759-NODE-759-length-21154-cov-16.185175_pt1 | contig 21154 bp, 22 predicted proteins | sample MGYA00510042_ERZ791737 | MGnify/ENA primary metagenome ERZ791737 (study PRJEB30046, sample SAMN00791965) | human gut metagenome | study: EMG produced TPA metagenomics assembly of the A metagenome-wide association study of gut microbiota in type 2... | reverse complement strand
AATCTGACGAAGTAAAAGAAATTTACGCTAATGATTTTAAGGGAGCTTTAATAGCTGTTTGGTGAATTGAAATTTTTATTATTATAATATAAAATACTTCAATCATTTTAAAAATTAAAAAATGCCAAATAAATGGCGAAGGAGAAACTAATGAAAATAAAAAAACAATTATTTATTTCGTTGTCTATATTTGTTATATTGTCTTCGTTTATGGCTATGCTTTTTGTATCATGTTCCAAAAATAAGGATAGCATAACTGTAAAAATAGGATTTGTTGGAGAAGCCGATATGGTTATATGGAAGCCCGTTCAGGAAAAACTTTCTAAAGAGGGAATAAATTTAGAGCTTATTTCATTTGCCGACGATATTCCTAACCAGGCGCTTAATGATGGAGAGATTGATTTGAATGCATTTCAGCATCATGCATATTTTAACGATGAAGTATCAAATAAAGGCTACGATATAGTCGCCATAGCTGATACTTATATATCTGCAATGAATATTTATTCTCAAAAAATTTCAAATGTAAACGAAATTAAAAGAGGAGATAAAATTGCAATTCCAAGCAATCCTTCAAACAAAGGAAGAGCCTTAAAAGTATTGCAAGCTGCAGGATTAATAAAACTTAAAGATAACGCCCCCGATAATCCCGAAATATCCGATATAGCTGAAAATTCTCTAAACTTGGATATAGTGGAACTTAAGGGGGGAAGTATATACAGTTTTCTTCCAGATGTAGCATGCGCCATTATGACTTGTAGTTCTGCTTTGGATTTTGGACTTAATCCGAGCCAAGACGCTATATTTCAAGATAATCCAAGAATATATGATAATAATATGTATGTTAATTTGATAGCTGCGAGGACTGAAGATAAAGATAATGAAATATATAAAAAAATAGCTGACGCTTATCATTCGCCCGAAGTTGAAAGAGTTTATGCGGAAGATTTTAAAGGAGCTTATATAGCTGCTTGGTGAATTGAAATTTTTATTATTATAATATAAAATATTTCAATCATTTTAAAAATTAAAAAAATAAAAAATGCCAAATAAATGGCGAAGGAGAAACTAATGAAAATAAAAAAACAATTGCTTATTTCGTTGTCTATATTTGTTATATTGTCTTCGTTTATGGCTATGCTTTTTATATCATGTTCCAATGAAAATAAGGACAGTATAATCGTGAAAATAGGACATGTCGGAGAATCGGACAGAACTATATGGAAACCGATTCAAGAAAAACTTTCTAAAGAAGGAATAACCGTAGAGCTTGTTTCTTTTGCCGATTATTCTATGCCAAATCAGGCTTTGAATGACGGAGATATAGATTTGAACGCTTTTCAGCATCATGCATATTTCTATAATGAAACTAATACTAAAGGTTATAATTTGTCTATAATAGGACTTACTTTTATATCGGCAATGAATATTTATTCTCAAAAAATTTCTAATGTAAATGAAGTTAAAAGAGGAGATAAAATTGCAATTCCAAATGACCCTTCAAACGGAGGAAGAGCCTTAAAAGTTTTAGAAGCTGCGGGTTTAATAAAACTTAAAAATAACGCACCCGATAATCCCGAAGTTTCGGATATAGGACAAAATCCTTTAAACTTGGAAATAATCGAAGTCGATGCGGGCGGAATATATAGATTGCTTCCCGATGTAGCTTGCGCGGTTATAAATTGTAATTACGCTTTAGATTTTGGATTAAATCCTGGCGAAGATTTTATATTTCAAGATAATCCAAAAATATATAACAACAATATGTATATTAATTTAATAGCTTCAAGAACGGAAGATAAAGATAATGAAATATACAAAAAAATTGCTGACGCTTATCATTCGCCCGAAGTAGAAAAAGTTTACGCGGAAGAGTTTAAGGGCGCTTATTTGCCAGCTTGGAAATAAAATAACAAAAAATTAAAATTTATATAAATAAAAAAAGGAGAAATTAAAATGAAAAAAGTTTTAAACATTTTAACAATTGCATTAATTATTATTTTTGCAATCATATCATGCCAAGAAGGAAGCGATTCTTCTTCAAGCGCAAGTTATTCTAACAAAGTTATAAAAGTTGGATTTGCGGGAGATTCGGATTATCAAATTTGGAATCCTATAGTTTCAAATTTGGCAAAAGAAGGAATAACGGTAGAATTGGTTACTTTTGCCGATTATACGATACCTAATCAGGCTTTAAATGACGGCGAGATAGATTTGAACGCGTTTCAACATTATGCCTATTTTAATGACGAAGTTTCAAATAAAGGTTATAAATTAACCGCTATAGCTAACACTTATATATCGGCAATGAATATTTATTCTAAAAAAATTAAAAGCGTTAGCGAAGTTAAAAAAGGCGATAAAGTTGCAATTCCAAACGACCCTACAAACGGCGGAAGAGCATTAAAAGTTTTAGAAGCTGCGGGATTAATAAAAGTAAAACCTGAAGCGGGCGATACTCCGAGCGTTTCCGATATAATCGAAAATCCTTTAAATTTGGATATAATCACAGTCGATGCAGGCGGAATATATAGCTTGCTTCCCGATGTAGCTTGCGCGGTTATAAATGGAAATTATGCGATAGATTTTGGATTAAATCCAGGTTCTGATTATATATTTAAAGACGACCCTGCGATTTATAGCGGAAATTCTTTCGTTAATTTAATCGCGGCAAGAACTAAAGATAAAGATAACGAATTATATAAAAAAGTTGTCGCAGCTTATCAATCGGAAGCGGTTGAAGAAATCTACGCTAACAATTTTAAAGGTTCTTATTTGCCTACTTGGAAATAAGATAAAATAAAATTGCGGAGGATATAAATGAAAAATAATTTTTTAAAAATTTTAATAGTTTTAATTTTATCTTTTACCGCTTTATTATTTGTATCTTCATGTTCCAAAAAAGAAAACAGCGAAGATAATGTAGTTCGAGTAGGTTTTTATGCGGATGCTCATTATCAAATTTGGAATCCAATAGCTTCAAATTTGGCAAAAGAAGGAATAATATTAGAATTAGTTTCCTTTGCCAATACGAGAATGCCAAATCAAGCTTTAAACAACGGAGATATAGATTTAAACGCTTTTCAGCATCATGCATATTTTAACGATGAAGTTAAAAATAACGGATACGATATAGTTCCGATAGCCGACACATTTATAGTGGTTATGAATATATACTCTCAAAAAATTTCAAATGTGAGCGAGCTTAAAAAAGGCGATAAAGTGGCAATTCCAAACGACCCTTCAAACGAAGGAAGAGCTTTAAAAGTTTTGGAATCTGCAGGTTTAATTAAAGTTCGTCCAGAAGTTGGAGATTCGCCTACTCTTTTAGATATAATTGAAAATCCTTTAAACTTGGATATAATATCGGTTGAGATTGGTTCTGTTCCGTCATATTTGCCTGAAGTCGCATGCGCTGTTATAAATAGTCATGTCGCTTTAGATTTTGGATTAAATCCTGGTTCGGATTATATTTTTCAAGATGACCCGACTATATATAAAGGCAATTCGTTCGTTAATTTAATTGCGGCGAGAACAAAGGATAAGGATAAAGAAGTTTTTAAAAAAATTATCAAAGCTTATAAAACCGATATGGTTAAAGAGATTTACGCTAAAAACTTTAAAGGTTCGTTTATAGCCACTTGGTAATAAAAAAAATAATATAAAACAAAATTGGAGATAAAAAAATGAAAAATAATTTTTTTAAAATTTTAATAATTTTGACTATTGCATTATTAGGAGTTTTTGCACTTATTTCATGCGAAAAATCTTCTAATAAAGAAAATAATGTCGTTAGAGTCGGTTTTTATACAGATTCTGAATATCAAATTTGGAATCCCGTAGTTTCAAATTTAGCAAAAGAGGGAATAACTGTAGAGTTAGTTTCATTTGCAAATACGAGAATGCCAAATCAAGCGTTAAACAATGGAGATATAGATTTGAACGCATTTCAGCATCATGCATATCTCAATGACGAAGTTTCAAATTTGGGATACGATATAGTCGCTATAGCGGACACTTATATATCGGCAATGAATATTTATTCTAAAAATATTTCTAATGTTAGCGAACTTAAAAAAGGCGATAAAGTGGCAATTCCAAACGACCCTTCAAACGAGGGAAGAGCTTTAAAAGTTTTAGAAGCTGCGGGTTTAATAAAAGTGAAACCTGAAGTTGGAGATTTGCCTAGCATTTCCGATATAATTGAAAATCCTTTAGGGTTAAATATATTGGCGGTTGAGATTGGTTCTGTTCCGTCATATTTGCCCGAAGTAGCATGCGCGGTTATAAACGCTCATGTAGCTATAGATTTTGGGCTTAATCCTGGAAGCGATTATATTTTTCAAGATAATCCTTCAATTTATAGCGGAAACGCTTTTGTTAATTTAATCGCCGCAAGAACGGAAGATAAAGATAAAGAAATATACAAAAAAATAATTAAGGCTTATCAATCGGAAGCGGTTGAAGAAATCTACGCTAACAATTTTAAAGGTTCTTATTTGCCTACTTGGAAATAAGATAAAAGTTTATTATAAAAAATAATATTTTTGAAGGAGCTTTGATAAGCTCCTTTTTTATTAAAACGCTAAATTTTAGTATAGAAATATGAAAGTAATAATATTAATTTATTAGGAATTTTTTTTAATAAATAAGCGTTTTAAACTTGACAAATTAAAAATAGTTTATTATACTAATAGTATAAGATAGTTAATTTGAAGGTAAAAATATGGCAAGACTTAATATTGATAACGAAAGCGTTAAAAAATATATTTATTCAATGTCTGAAAAACTTATGAGACATTTTGATTTGGAATATCAAATAAATAAAGAAAACGAATATTTTGATTTATACGCTTTTCACCAAAATAATTTTTTCAAGTCTTTTATAACTCGTTCTACGGTTTATGAAGGCTATTCTGTTTTTGAGCATGTTTTGGTTCGTTATATTAAAGAATGCTCGGACGAAGAATTGCAAAAGTTCGAGGATATGCTTATAAGACTTACGCCGATACTTTCCAATCCGAATAAATTTCATAAAAGAAGTATTATAACGGGAGTAATTATTACCGAAAGTTCTTTAAAACCCGAATGGGAAAAGAGAATAAGAAAATTCTTTTATAGAGCAAGTTATAAATTATTGTTTCATGGATGGTCTGAAACTCAATACGCTTTGATTTCTATAAAAGATAAAACTTTGTATCTGCCTAAAATGAGGAAAAAAGAATTAAAAGTTCTGCTTTCCGATTTTTAGTGTATATAATTTAATTTTATTTTAAAAGGAGATGAAACATGAACGCTTTCATACTTTTACTAATTGGTATAGTAGCTTTTTTTATCGCCTATATAAGCTACGGTTCTTGGTTGGCAAAGAAGTGGGGTATTGACCCTGGAAAGAAAACTCCAGCTCATACTCTAACGGACGGAAAAGATTATGTTCCGACAGACGCTAAAGTTTTACTCGGACACCACTTTTCTTCAATAGCGGGCGCAGGTCCTATTACAGGTCCTATTATCGCTATGATGTTTGGATGGCTTCCCGTTTATCTTTGGATAGTTTTGGGTTGCATATTCTTCGGCGGAGTTCATGATTACGGTTCGCTTCTTGCTTCTTTAAGACATGAAGGAAAATCAATCGGAGAGGTTATAAGAGCAAATGTTGGACAAAAAGGTAAAATAATGTTTACGCTTTACGCTTTTATAACAATTTGTTTGGTTGTAGCCGCGTTTTTAGATATTACCGCTGGAACTTTCGGCGTAAATGACGGAGACCCTAATATAAGCGCAGCCGCTGGAACGGCGTCAATGCTATTTATAATTTTGGCTCTTCTATTTGGCTTCATGGTTTATAGAAAAGGAGCGGGAGTTCTTTTGTCTACTATTGTAGGAGTTGTTTTGCTCGCTTTAGTAATATTTGTTTCAGACAAATATCCGTTCTTGCAATTAAATAAATTCCCTTGGCAAGTAATATTAACGATTTATATTATAGCCGCTTCTTTAATGCCTGTTTGGATATTATTGCAGCCAAGAGATTATCTCTCTTCATTCTTGCTTTATGCAATGGTTATAGGAGGAGTTTTGGGTTTGATTGTAGGACGCCCAGCTATGCAAGCGCCTATGTTTACAAGCATTAACCCAAGCGTTGGAAACTATCTATTCCCTATATTATTTATTACCGTTGCCTGCGGAGCGATTTCGGGCTTCCATGCTTTGGTAAGTTCGGGAACGAGCGCTAAACAGCTTAATAGCGAAAAAGACGCTAAATTGGTTGGATACGGCGCAATGCTTATAGAAGGCGTTGTTGCAATAGTAGCTTTATTAAGCGTTGCGGCGGTTGCTAATAACGGAGAAGGTTCGCCTGCTCAAAGATTTGCAATCGGAGTTGCCACATTTATGAATTCTTTTGGAATTCCTATGGGCATAGGACAAACTTTTGTAACTTTGGCATTCGCTTCATTTGCGTTAACTTCGCTTGACAGCGCGACTCGTATCGGAAGATATTTGGTGCAAGAATTAGGCGAATATACTACTGCAGACGGTAGAGTTCATAAAACATTTTTGACTAATCCTTATATAGCTACGGCAATAACGGTTGGAGTATCGCTAGGATTTACTTTCTACGGTTATACAAGAATATGGCCAATTTTCGGTAGCGCAAATCAATTATTAGCTGGTTTGTCTTTGCTCGCCGTTGCAGCTTGGATAAAGAATCGCCAAAAAAGAACATCTTGGGAAACTATTATTCCTTTAGTGTTTATGTTTGTCGTTACGCTTTCCGCTTTAGGTTTGGTTGTTTATAATAATATTAAAAAAGCAACCTTTGACGGTTATGTATTGGCAGTTATAGCAGCCGTAATGATTATATTGGCGGTTGTAGAATTATTTATTACGGGACAATGGGCAAGAGGATTGAAAGATTCTGTAAGCGACCCTAATGAAACCGTAAGAAATAAATAAAAATTAGAAATTAGGCGAAAAAAACTATACCAAATTAAGAAAATAAGCCTCGTTCATAAAGATTTTATGGGCGAGGTTTTTTATTATATAAATTATTAGAATTACATAATTAATTGCAAAATTTTTTTATTTTATTCGTTATTGCGGAATTTTTTTTATTCGTCATTGCGAGCCGACTTGTCGGCGTGGCAATCCAGATTTAAGAAAGTTAAATTTTAAAATTTGGTTTCATTAAATAAATGAATTTTATTAAAAGTGGATTGCTTCGGATAAAGCTTAGCAATGACGATTAAGTTAAGAAAAACAAAAAATTTAAATAAAGTTAAAAATTGGTGTTAAGGGAGTGAAACTCCTAATGATAAAAAATACAAAATATTAAATAAAAAATATTTACCATAAACTATAAGACTTTAAAATTAAACTGTTAATATTTTTTCTACTTTTTTACAAAAAAGCGTTATCGATAATAAGTAAAATAAAATACGCAATTTATTCTAAAATAAAATTACTTCTTCACTATAGCGCCTTTGCAAGGTCTATTAAATTTACCCGAAATTAAATTTCCGTTTTTATCCGTGTATTCTTTCCAATATGGAAAAGTTTTACATTGAGTAGGCTTCGCTTTATGTATCAAACATTTATCGTTTTTATCTAAAAAATGACAACGATTTTCGTAATCAACTTTAATATGATAACCTAAAGAATCATCATAATCTAAATATTTGATTATAAAAATTAAAGAAGTTATTCCGAGATATTTTGAGGCTTTCGATATATCGCTTTTATTAAAAAATACATATCCTTTTTCTTTGCAACATGTTTCGCAGCCTTTACATGAGAATCCTAATATAATATTTTTCTTTTTTGTATTTTTCATTTTATAATTGAATTCGCTCTGCTCTTCATTGTATTTGCAGAATTTGTTTTTCCAATACTTAAATATATTTCGGCTACTCTCATATAGTCGTTATATAAAGCCCTTCTCTCTTCCGCGTTCATCTCATCAACTTTTTTTTTTGCGCCTTCGGGAATTCTAATATATTTATTGAAAACTAAAGAATCAGGGTCCTTAAAAATATTTTCATTCATAACATAAATTGTTGGCCATCTTCTTGCATCTCCAAGTTCGCTTGAAGCTATAGAAGTTAAAGTATCCGTCCATTTTGTTCTGTATGTGTTTCCACCAAAATATGCATTCGTATTTTTTGCTGGCGGATTCGGTATAATCGGCGGATTAGGAATATTTGGAGTATTAGGCAAATTCGGTTTTGGAGAAGTTGCGATATTCGATTGGATAATCGTATTATTTGAAGAAACCGATTTAATATCGTTAGTTTCAATAACTTTATCGCTATTCTGTTTTGCTATATCGTTAGTTTTAGAAATTTCATTTGTAATATTTTCAGTTTCATTAGTTTGAGAAATATTTTCATTTGTATTTGTAGTAGAAGAAGAAATTATATTATTAGTTTCGTTTTCATTTGTCGATATACTGCTATAAAAATCGTCTTCTGAAGCGTCCGTTTTATTTCCAAAAAATTGAAATCCTAAATAAGACAAACCTAATATTATTATTATAATTCCTATAATAGCAATCAATTTGTTTGATTTTTTTTGTTTTTTTGCCGAAGAATGAGCTGGAGCCGTATAAGGTTGAGCTGGTTTTCTTTCAACTTCTGGAATTCCGCTCGCTTTCATTTCGTCTTCAGTTTCTATTATTTTTATATCTTTTTTTCTTAACTCTTCTAATTTTTTACTCGAATATATGCTATAATCTTCAATCGGCGTATCTTCTTCTATCATAGCCGCATTTTCTATAGCTTCGTCCATTTCGCTTTGATTAAATTTAGAATTTTCTATATTTCTTTTTAATTCTTCCGCTTCTATAGGACTTCTTATTATAACGGGCTTTTTAAATATATCGCTTTTGCTATAAGTATTTTTGCTAAATGTTTTATTTTCAGTTTTTATTTCTTTAGTTTCTTCTTTTTTCTTAAACTCGTTAAAAATATAATCGGATTTTTCTACATTTTTAGCGTTTTCTTTATTTATAATAGAACTTTCAGTTGTATTTGAAACTATTTCATTTTCTTTTATCTCTTCGTCTTTCACTATCAAATGTTTTTTCACGGATACAGGTTTTGAGATATTTTTAGATTTTGCTTTTATAGCTTCTCTCAATAATTTTATTGATTCTCTCTCTTCTTTTTTTTCAATATCGTCCGTTTTTATAGGTTCTATTTTTCTTATGCTTGAAGAAACGGTTTTTTTAGGGACTTCAACGCTTTTTTTAGTTGCAGTTTTTTTAGCCGTAGTTTTTTTTATTTGCCCATCCGTTTTCTTTTTTAAACTTGCAGTTTGCTTTTTGCTCGTTTTAGATATTTCCGCAGATTTTTTTGAAGCGGAATTTTTTTTATAAATTTCTTCGTTATTTGTTTTTTTTGTCGCCATAATTTTACTCTGTAATATTTTGTTTATTTTTTATAATTATATTTCTTATAGTATTCATTGTTTCATTATCAAATATATTATCTCTTAAATTTCCTTTTTTCAATAAATCTATAAGATATTTATTTAAATCAATATTTTTCTTTAAGTTATATTTTTTAGCTATATAAATTGCATCCGACATAGATAATATAATTCTTAATTTGCCTCCATCCGAAGAATATTTATCAATTAGTTTATGCGGAGCGTCTATTCCTAAACAGTTTAAATTATAACAAACCTTGTAAAAAAGTTTATCAATCGACTGTTTAGATTTTTCTTCTCTTTTATTCTTTTTGCTTATGGTATAAAAAGCCGATAAATCTCTCGCTTCAAAATTGCATGTTTCGGAATAAAGTTTTTCCTGATAAGGCATTAAATAATGATGACTTTTCGATTTTGATTCCACTCTTATTATAAAACCTTTCTCTTCTAAAATATCGATAGATTTAACTATAGTTGCATTTCCGCCAATTCCAGCTTCGTTTAATATTTGAGAATGCGTTATTCTCGCTATTCCAAGCTCATAATCGTAATTTGAAACCAAAGTTCTATAAATCTCTTTAGCCGTAGCTTGCAATTCTTTCCATTTAGGATTTTCGGTAATACTTTTTGGAATAGAAGAACATAAAGAACTTACAGATAAAAATGTATCTTTATCTATAGTCTTTAATTGAGCTTTATTAATTATGTCTATCATATTTTCCAAAATTTATTCCCCGAATCGATTTTAGCGTTTATTTTTTTAATATATAATACAATGAATTTAAGATAAAATCAAGTTATATAAATAAAGTTATAGCTATTTAATTATACATATAAAACAAGCTTTATAAACCTATAATTATGTAAAAATAATATTAAAATATAAAGCTAATTAATATTCTTTTTCAAAATTGCAAAATTATTGCATCCTAATTGAAAATATTTATGTTTTTCAACTATAAAATTAGAAATTTCAGCAGCTTCAAATATATCTTTTTTATTATAATATTTTTTATGTTCTTCTATTTCAAGCCTATCTATAACATGCATTTTATAAGATAAAAATTCTAATATAGGTTTTGCTATTTTTGAAGGAACAGTTATTATTAATCTTCCGTCTTTTTTCAAAACCCTGTGAATTTCTTTTAAAATATATTCGGGATAACTTAAATGTTCCAATACCGCTAACATTGTAACCACATCAAAACTTTCATTTTCAAAAGGAAGTTCTTTTTCTAAAACCGATTCGATAGTTTCTAATTTTTCAGTTTTTAATTTTGGAGGTTTAAAATCTATTCCTACGCCATAATCTATATAATTTTCTATCGACTTTAATAATTTGGCTTCCCAACCGCAACCTATATCCAATAATTTGCAATTATTATATTTTCCTATAGTCGGTTTAACCATTCTTATTCTGTATTTTCTTAAAAATTTATCTAAAATAGTTTCTTTCACTTTGTATTATTAACTCCTATATTTTTATTTTCAAAAATATAAAAGTCAGTAATACGAGGATTTAAATATATTATACCGAAATAATTTATTTAAACTACAACTTGAGTTGAGTTGAGTTGAGTTGAGTTGAGTTGAGTTGAGTTGAGTTGAGTTGAGTTGATGCAGACATAAAAAATCCTACTTAATTATATTTATATAATAACATATTGTAAATAATTGTCAATAGTTTATTAATAAAAAAATTCGATTAATTATTTTATTTTAAATATTAATGAAAATAAATAAACTAAATTACTAAATTTTATAATTTGCTTTTATATATTCTACAGTGTTATTTATTCTATTCATACAGTCTTTTATTTTTTTCATCGGACAAGCGCAATTAATCCTTATAAAGAATTTACCTTCTTCTCCGTAAGTTATTCCGTCCATTATAGCTAACTTTCCCATATTAATTAAATATTTTTGAAAATCTTCATTAGAAATATTTAGATTAGAATAATCAATCCAAACAAAATAAGTTCCTTCAGGCATATAGCATTTCAAATCGGGAATATTTTTATTTATATAATCTATTATATATTTAATATTATTTTCTATATATTTAAGCGCTTCATCTATCCAATAATCGCATTTATTATATGCGCTCATTAAGGAAATTATGCTTAAAATCTAGGGCGATGATAAAGAATCTATATTTTTTAAAATGTGTAAAAATTCTTCTCTGTCTTTCTTATCCCTTACTAATAAATAAGAACAACTAAGCGAAGATATATTGAAAGTTTTAGAAGCGGAAGAGCATAAAGCCATATTTTTATAATCATCTATTAAAAATATCGGATTATGTTTATTATAAACGATATCCATATGTATTTCATCGGAAATTATATATACATTATACTTTTTGCAGATATCAATTACATTTTTTAATTCGTATGAATTCCATACTTTCCCTATAGGATTATGGGAGAACAAAATAAAAGTATTTTAGATTTTAAACATTTTTTCTCAAAATCATCAAAATCTATTTGATACCTATTATTAATTTTTTTCAATGTAGAAGTAATTATATTTCTATTATTGGCTTTTATAGTTTTAAAAAAAACCATCATAAACAGGAGTAAGTATCAAAACATTATCCCAAATTTTTGAATTCATTCTAATTAAATTTGATACCGAATACATGACATTTGGACTATATAATATCCATTCTTTATTTATAGAAAAATTGAATCTTTTATTATACCATAATTTTATAGAATCCTTGAAATCATCATTATTCCATCTGCTATATCCGAATACTTTATGATTAACTCTACTTATAACAGCGTCAATTATTTCTTTAGGAACTTCAAAGTCCATATCAGATATAGTGAACGGAAGCAGGTTATCCATTCCAAATCTATCCTTTATATAGTCCCATTGGGTGCAATATGTTCCTTTTCTATTTACAATGGCATCGAAATTCATATAAAGTCCAACTTTAAATTAATCGCTATTTTTTATCAATTTGTCCAGTTTATTTTTAACGACATGAACCTGCGGACCTATAACTACTTGTAAATTATTATTATCTAATTTTACAACCGCTAAAGCCCCAGTAGCTTTTATTTCATTTTCGTCTATTAATTTTATATCTTTTACTGACATTCTAAGCCTTGTAATACAATTGTCAAGAGAAACTATATTTTCCTTTCCTCCCAAAGCTCTTAACAATCTCTCTTCATCATATCCGCCAAGTTTTATGTTGTCATTTTCGCCTATATTTTCTCTTCCCGGAGTTTTTAAATTAAATTTAAGTATGGCGAATTTAAATACAAAGTAATATACTAAAAACCATGCTATACCTACTATTGGAACTAAATACCATTTGGTTTGAATACCCTGAAGAATTCCAAAAACTATAAAATCAATTAAATTACCGTCCGTATTTCCTATAGCTACTTTAAGAATTCCCATAGTCATAAATCCTAAACCTACCATAATACAGTGCAAAATATATAAAATTGGAGATATAAACAAAAATATAAATTCAAGAGGCTCTGTAATGCCTCCTATAACGCATGCGACAATTCCAGAAGTTAATAAACCTTTAATTTTAGAGCGGTTTTCAGGTTTTGCAGTATGATAAATAGCCAAAGCTACGGCTGGCAAACCAAATAGATAAGATGGCATTTTTCCTTGAGAAAGAAATTTTGTAACATTAGGGTCTAAAATTCCGTTAGAAAATTCTTTATAAAATATAGTTAAAGCTCCAGATACCGATTCTCCATTAACAATAGCATCTCCACCAGCGGAAGTAAATCTTATCATAGCAACTAAAATATGATGAAGTCCAAAAGGTCTCAATAAACCTTCTCCAGCTCCAAATAAGAAAGGACCGAAAGGACCAGCTTTGCCTATTAAATTCCCAATTCCTATTATTCCTTTATTTAGAGTTGGCCAAATGAAAGGTATTAATAAACTAATAACTCCCACTATAACGGAAGTCGCTATTGGAACAAATCTTGAACCTCCAAAAAAAGCTAACGCATCGGGCAATTTTATTTCATGAAACTTATCATGTATTTTAGCTACAATTATACCTATTAATACGCCTCCCAAAACTCCTATATCTATGCTTTGTATCCCCATTACCATTGATTGTCCTGCATTTTTCATATCATCTGCAGATGCTAAAGAGCCAGTGGTTTTTAATAAAAAATTTATAGATAATGAACATATTACAAAACCTACGAATCCTGAAAAAGCCGCTACTCCTTTATCGCCTTTTGCTAAACCTAAAGGTATAGCCATTGCAAACATAATAGGTAAATTAGAGAATGCAAAAGAACCGATAGTAGCCATAAATTCAAATAAAACTTTAATAGCGGGAATTTTTAAAAACGGAAGTATCTCTGCAGTTACAGAACTTGAAAAAGAACTCCCCACTCCAAGCATAATACCGCATGCCGCTAATAATGCAACGGGAAGCATAAATGTTTTTCCTAAACCTTGAAAGAATTCCCAAAAATTAACTTTTTTATCCATGATTAATCTCCTATAATTTAATTAATATTTAGCTAATAATTATCATATTTTATATAAGAAAACAATATAAAAAATATTTCACTTTATTTTGAAAAAATTATTACACTTAATTATTTATAGCATTTTTTATATAGCTTATAATATCTTCGGATGTGTTTTTAACTTTTATATTTTCTACAAAATCTTTAATATCCGCTAGCTTCATTATTTCTGATATATATTCTAAATGTTCAGTTCTATTATTAACATGCATAAAAAATAATATATTAGCTTCTTCATCGTCTATTATTATAGGCGATTTTGATATAACTAAATATAAGTTTGATTTATCTTTATTATTATTGATGTATCCTGTGCTTAACAAAAATATTTTTTTATAAATAAAAAAGTATTTACCAAAATTTGTAACTATATTATTAAATTCAATAATGCTTTTATTGTCTAAACCGTTATATAAAAAACGATTTAAAATTTTTTCTAATGTTATAGGTTTATTAAAGATAAATATATTATTTTTCTTTAATAATTTTAATATATTATAATTTTTAGATTCAAAAATATCATCGTTAATAAATTTATCAAATCTATTTTTTAATATTTGTATTAATTGATTTTTGTTTTTATGTTTATCTATTATCAACAACAACTCTTTTAAAGAAATTTTTTTGTAATATGGTTTTCTATTATTTTTGATATATGATAGATTTCCTCTTCTCTAAGCGGTTCATTAAGATAAGATAAGTTTTCTTCTATTGCATATTTAGTTCTGCAGAATACATCTAAATTTATTGCATTATAATCAAGAGTGTCGTATATGATAAAATTATTTTTAATTCTATAAATAGCTGGAATAAGATATTTCATAAGTTTATCTATAAGTTCTTTATTAATGCTGATATTCATATTTTCTAATACTTTTATTAAAAATTTTTCCGATATAACCTTATTTTCATAAAACGATTCTTTATAATAATCGCTTAAAAAATATTCCATTAGATGAAGAATTTCATACTTATAATTTTTATCTATTATATTTGATAATATATTTTTAAACTTTTTGTATTCTGGCAATTTTATTAAAAAATCGGCATTATTTTTCCTGTTTATAATATTATTATTCCGTATTCTTTCCAATGTTACTATAATGTATATTGTTATTACTTTTCTGAATCTGTTAGAAAATTTATATTTAAATTTATTTTCAAAACTATGAATTATAAAATTAATTTTTTTAATATCTATTGATTTTAAATATTCTTTTAAAATTTTCTGTTCAGATTTTTCATTTGGATATATTTTATTTATAAATTCAATCTCTTCAATAATATCAACATGTTCAATAATGTTTAAGAATTTCAAATGCCTTAGTTTCTTTTCTTTACCGCCAAGTTTTAACCTATTATCTGAAATATAGAAATATAATTCAAAATTGTTAAGATACGATTTTAAATTTTTTATATCATTTTTAATTGTAGTTCTGCTTACATTAAAATACTTTTCCAATTTGCTAATTCTCACATTATTTTTAAACAGAAAATAGAATAATATTAACTTTTTTATTTCGCTTGGAGAAAATGTATATTCGTTTGTGTTTAATTCTTTTATAAAGTTAATTAAAATGTTATTCTCTAAATTAAGATAAATTTTACTATTTTTTATATATACCGAAGAAATAGAGCGCTTATTAAGATAATAATTTATGTTATCTATACAATATCGCATGCTTCTATCTGTAAGTTTATATTTTTTAGCTAATGAATTTATTGAAATTGCATTATTGTTTATTTGTATTAAAATATCTAAATCTATTCTACTTAAACTCATAAATTAAATTATATAGATAAATTATTATTAATCAATTCTTATAAGTAAATAAGAAAGTAAAAAATCAATATATTCCTTAAAAAGAATTAAATAATTTATAGGAATTGTTGTAGAATATACAATCAAAATAAAATAAAACCAGCAAATCTTAAAATCGCCATCCTTCTGCAACAAACAAATAATATAAAAAATTATTAAAATCATTTTTACAAATAAAATTATAATATTTATTTAGTAATATTAAAAAGCATAAGTTCAAATCTTGCCTTAAAAATATTATTAGGAACGCTTACGCTTAAAGTATTCAAATAAGATATTTTAGATATTATATCGACTATTTCAGAAAGCGAAAATAATTTTAAAGAGTTTTTCTTTTTTATTAAAATAAATGTTGGAATTTTTGTTATTTTGCTAATATCGTTTAACGCCGTTTGCGGAGGAAAAATTTTCATATAATATAAAGCGATAAAATTATTCATCATAAGAGTTAAAGAACTTGAAGCGTCTTGGTCTAACCTATTCATCAAACTAAAGCATTTATTTCTGTTTCTTTCAAAAACCGCATCCAAAAAATCAAATATATTTTTATTTTTAGACACATAAGTAAAATCAATAATATCTTCAATATTCAAATATTCTTTGTCGTTATAATTGCAAATTTTATCGAGTTCGGAATATAAAGAATTATAATCTAAATTTATATTATTAATTAAATATTCTATCGCATCGCTTGAAATCTTTTTTTCTTTTTTATTCATATAAGCGTTTATTAATCCCTTAAAATCTTTTTCTTCAGGCAAAGGAAAATTAATAAAATGCAAATAATTTATATTCTGCTTTTTTGAAAAATATTTATATATGGCGTCTTCTTTTAATTCGTTTTCAGTTTCAAGTATAACTATAGAAGACTTTGAAGGATTAGAACAATAATCTAAAAAATCATCTTGAAAATTATTATATTTATAAATAACTATAACTCTAATTTTAGAACCTAATGGCGTAGTGTCGGCAATTTCTAAAGGAGAATAACCTATAGCGTCATTTTTATCATAGAATATATTATAATTCATTTCGCTTTCGCCTTCGTCTTTGAAAATGGCGGAATGCATAGCGGCTATAAAAGATTTTTTAAATAATCTTTCTTTTCCCGTTAAAATATATATTCCGTATTTGAAAGGCTCTTTTATATAATTGTCTTTTAATTTTTTGAAATCCAATTCTGTTTTTATAGAAATCGCGTTTATCATAAATCAACTAAACTTTTTTACTTTATCTACAAAAACCCTTATCTCTATTTTGCATTCATCATGAGCGTTTAATTTTATTTTTTTTATAATAGCGTTAACTTTTTTATTTTTATCGTCTAATTTATGAGAAATTAAAGGAGATATAATATCAGGCACATAACCTAATTGTATAGGGTCAGAGGACCATACCGATATTGCAAATTGGTCATAAGGATAACTTGTATCTTGTATAAGTTCTATAGGCTCGTTTTCCGATAGATGTTCTATTATTTCTTTTCCATCGCTATCTTTATAATCCGCCACAAAAAAATCTATATAATTTCTTTTAGTTTTATAATCTGTATTAATTATTATTCTTCTATAACTGTCTTCTTGACTTCTTATATTAATAGTATGTTTAGTAATATTTTTACTCTTGGTATACAAAATTAGCCCCGCAATATTTATTTTTATAATAAAGAATTTTACTTTAAATCAAATTTTCTGTCAAGCGATTAAAATACTTTAAAATTAAAAATTTTATAACTTGTTAACATAAAAACTATTTTTTATACTTGACAAAATATTAAATATAATGTAAATTAACTTATAGTAAATTTTGATTATAATAAAAATGATTTAATAATTATATTTTGATTTTTAATTTAGTTTTTTAAGAAAAGGAGAAAAAATGAAACGAACTTATCAGCCAAGTAAGTTACGCCGAGCTAGAAAATTTGGTTTTTTTAAGAGAATGGCAACAAAACATGGAAGAGATATTCTAAAGCGTAGAAGAAGAAAAGGCAGATATAGATTAACTGCCGCAGATGAATAATATTAAACGAATAGGTAAGTGAATAGGAATAATAAATTATTAACAAATGATTTTGGAAATTTTGTTAATAAAGTTTCATCTAAAATATACTATAAAGAAAGATTGAAAAAGAGAAATGATATAGTTGTTTTCTTTGAAAATAAAGCCGATTTAAGAAAATCAGTTAATTACTTCTATACGATTTTAGGATTAAAAAATAATCGTTCCTATTCAAGATTTGCGGTTGCCGTTAAAAAAAGTAAATTAAATTCGGTAAAGAGGAATAGAGCAAAGAGAATTGTTAGGGAAATATACAGAACGGAAAAGAATAAAATTCCAGCGGGATATGATTATTTTATTATAGTAAAGAAAATTAATTTATATTCGCTTGAGGATTGTAAAACTAATTTATTGAAGTTATTTCAGAGGTTTAAATAATGTTGAAAAAAGTAATTTTATTTTTAATTTTTTTATATCAAAAAGCGATATCGCCTTATTTAAAACCTTCATGCCGATATATTCCATCTTGTTCGGAGTATGCTAAACAATCGGTTATGAAATACGGAGCTATAAAGGGGAGCTTTCTGGCAATGTTGAGAGTAATAAGATGTAATCCTTTGGCGAAAAAGATATATGACCCCGTTCCGTAATGTTTTATTACGAAGGGGCTTTTTTATTTAGGTTTAACGGAGATTTTAAGGAGCTTAAGAAAGATTTATGGATAATGGAAAAAGAATGGCTATAGCGATTGGACTTTCCGCTATAATATTATTTTTATATATGTTTTATCAATCAAAAACTATTAAAACGGTTTCTACTTCTCAAAATATAAATACAAATATCGCTTTAAATCAAACTAACGATAACGAAGAAAATATAAATACGCTTTTAAATACTTCGAGTATGCAAAAAATAGATTATACAAACGGTTTGACAAACGAATTAAATGAACAAATTAAAACTTTAGAAAACGAATATGTTATAGCAAAATTTAAAAACGGAGCTTTATTTTCTTACGAATTAAAAAATTATTATAAACAAGATATTCCTAAAGAAGCCACAAACGAAATAGTAGATATGGTTGGGCAAGTTTATCAAAATATTTATCCTTTTACTTTAACTTTTCAAAATCTCTCAAATTCAATAGCCGTCCAAGAAAATTTAAATTATAATATAATTGAAACAAATAACGAAACTATAAATTATATTGCCGAAGCGGTTATAGAAAATGTTCCCGTTAGAATAAAGAAAAGTTTTGCATTTGGAGAAGACCCTTATCAATTAAAAAATACTGTTATTATAGAAAATACAGGCGATAAAGATTTGTCTATTTATTATTCATATTTTTTAGGAACGGGAATCGGACCTTATAGAACGGATAAAAATTCCGTGAGAGAAGACGCTACGAAAGCTCAATATTTAATAAAAGGAAACGGAAAATCAAAAATTCTTTTAACGGGCGATATAGTAAAAGAAAATATAATTTCAAGATTATTTGGTTCAAGAGGCTCGAAAACTAATTCAATGCGATATAATATATACGAAGGCGAAGACAAATGGGTTGCGTTAAATAATAGATATTTTGCGGTTATATCAAGTCCGCCTCAATCTAACACAACTTTTGAAACAATGACATTTTCTCGTCCTACAACTAACAAATACAGAAACGATTTTCATTTGGCAAATTTGGTTTCAAAACATATTATTAAAGCGGGAAATTCTATTACAGATAATTATTCGGTTTATATGGGACCTAAAATGCGAAGATTATTTGCAAAATATTATCTTGAAGAATCTTACGAATCTATATTTCAAGAATCTTTTTTGGGACTTAATTTAAGACCTTTAACATATATTTTGGATATTATGCTAAACGGTTTATACAACATTACTAAAAATTACGCTTGGGCAATAATATTATTTACTCTTTTATTTAAAATTGTAACCTATCCTTTAAATCATGCTTCTTATAAATCAATGAGAAGGATGCAACTTGTTAATCCGAAAATAGAGAGAATAAGAGAACAATATAAAGATAATCCAGAAAAATTGAATGTGGAAATAATGGCAATTTATAAGAAAGAAAAAATTAATCCTTTGGGCGGATGTTTGCCTATGCTTTTGCCTTTTCCTCTTCTTATAGCTTTTTTCTATTTGATGCAGTCAATGGTAGAATTAAGAAATACGCCTTTTTTATGGATAACGGATTTGTCATCTCCCGATAAATTATTTGTGTTTCCTTCGGGAGTTCCAATATTAGGAGGACTTAATTTTAATTTCTTTCCTATACTTATGGCAATAACGAGCTATTTAAGTATGAAACTTCAGCCGTCTTCAAACGCGGGAGCTTCGGGTTCTGCGGCGACTCAAATGAAAATGATGACGACTATATTTCCTCTTATGATGCTTTTATTGTTTTATAATTTTGCAAGCGGATTAGCGTTATATTGGACGGCTCAAAATATATTTGCCGTAGCTCAACAATTTATTACGGCAAAGTTATTGAATAAAAATGAAAATAATATTATTGAAGGAGAAAAAGAAAAGAAATCAAGCAAAACAAAAAATAAGAAAAAAATAAAAAAATAAAAAATTATAATTATTTAAGGAGGTAATTATGTTAGTAAAAGAATTTAGCGGTAAGTCGGAAAAAGACGCCGTAAACAAAGCGCTTGAAGAGTTAAATCTTACGGAAGAACAAATTAGAATCGAGGTTGTCGAAAAAGGAAAGCGCAATCTATTTGGAATAGGCGAAGAATTGCCTACCGTAATAAGAGTTTATTATGAAGAAATATCTGAAAATCTTGGAGAGTTCAAATCTATTATAGCTGACATATTAAAATATATGGGAATCAACGGCGAGATAAACGCTAAAGAAGAAAGCGGAAATAAAATATATATAAATATCTCTACTGAAGATTCGGGAGTGCTTATAGGAAAAAAAGGCGCTACTTTAGAGGCTTTACAATTTTTAATTTCATTAATTGTCTCTAAAAATTTTAATGACGGCAATGAAAGACATGTTATATTGGATGTGGACGGATACAGAGAAAGGCGAGAAGAAACCTTAAAACATATGGCGCGTCAAGCGGCTCAACAAGCTAAAAAAACAAGAAGAGCGGTTATATTAGAGCCTATGTCTCCTTATGAAAGAAGAATCATACATGTTGAATTGCAAAAAGACCAGGATGTTGAAACTAAAAGCGATGGAGAACCGCCATACAGAAGAGTAAAAGTTTTTTCTAAAAACGCCAACTTCAATAATAGAAGATATAATAACAATAATAATAGAAACAGAAACTCTTATAAACCGCATTACAAGAATAAATAATTTGACTTAAAAATCCGTAATAAATTTTGATTTTAAAATTTTAAT
>ERZ791737.758-NODE-758-length-21158-cov-9.697768_pt1 | contig 21158 bp, 10 predicted proteins | sample MGYA00510042_ERZ791737 | MGnify/ENA primary metagenome ERZ791737 (study PRJEB30046, sample SAMN00791965) | human gut metagenome | study: EMG produced TPA metagenomics assembly of the A metagenome-wide association study of gut microbiota in type 2... | reverse complement strand
GCGCAAAGATATGGCGGCTAACAACTTATGTCAAGGCGGAAAATAGAATGGTTACAAATATTATAATTGGACACTATAAATTTAATACTTTTATCGCTATGTTACTAATATTCAAACGAATAAATTTAAATCTTATATCGAACTCACGTTAAATTAGATTGAGCACCGTAATTGATGCGTTTTTCCTTTGTAATGGCCATCTTTAGAAAAATCCACCAGTAATCTTCCAATTTGGCGTCTCGACTGAATCCGGATATTAAGAGTATTCAATTTATGTGATGGGTCAGAAACAAACAACGTTAATAACTTTCCTTCTTCTCGCAACATCATAACACATCCTTTATCAACAGAAATTTCAATCTTACCAATATTAATTTTACCATTTTGATAAAAAACTATTTGAGTGACTCTTGACTTCATATCTCTTACAGCTTGGATAGAATCCGAATTTTCTATTATTTTCAAATCTGACAATTTATATTTCCTCATTTGAGCGATATCAAACACATTAGGAACAATTACATAACTATAAGTAGCTTTGTGTGGAGCAATTCCATGATTAATCCAAGTACAAAAAACGTCCTTATGAACCATATCTTTACTTTGAGATGTGTTTATAGAGTACCAATTCCCGGTCTTATGTTCTGCTTCCAAAGATACAGCCTGTCTTTCTGGAAAAAAATAACCGACATTGTTATGTAATATCCAATCCAATGAAACATCCAAAAGCCTCTCGCCCTTAGTCAATATTCTCGTCCGTCCATTCTGCGAAGAATAAACATCTCCACTCAACAAGCACTGATTCAAAGTTGTCATTACAGGACAATCCGTAGCCATAGAAATATTACTCCCCAAACATACGACTTCCTCCCCAAAGAAAAACCAAGATTTGTTAGCAGAAATATCCACACCATCAGACTTGTTATTCATTTTATAAGCAGATACTCCTATGATTCCATCAGATACTCCTCCAACGAAATCAGATTCTCCTAAATGTGTCCATGTCTTTTCCATACGAGGAAGTCTTGACATTTGAGGATTAGTAACACCAGGCACCTTACACCAATTCCACACAGGGAAAATATCCTCATATTCATTACCTGTAACAGATATCATAGTCGAACCATCAGATATAAAATATCCCTTCAAATTCTCTCCATTTCCTTCCTCACTTCTATAAGTACGTTCGGACACTGTTCTTACTCCAAAAGAATAGTTCTGATTTTTGTATAGTGAAAAATCACCAACATAATAATGAGTAAAAGATTGCTGTATGTTTTCCAAGCCCTCTTCGCTTCCAGACAAAGAAACAATAGCTTTTTCGTATTCTCCAGCATATTCTTTATCGATCACTTTCAGTTTTTTCAACCAATCAATCGAACCTGTTTGTTTAAGAGCCCCCTTACGGCTTACTCCTCTTCCCATCACATTATAACACATATATTTCCCTCTGATACATCTCAAAAAGGTTTCTCTCACAAACTTGCTCAAAATATTCAATTGCTGCCCCGAAAGCTGATAATCACTTCCTAAAGTATACCATGCTATATCTATTATTCTATTAATCAGAACAGAGGCATATCCACCAATATATAGCTGCTGATTGTGTTGGAAATAAGAATTGTCAAATTGTATACCTTCCTCTGTTGTATATGCAGAAGGACTAAAAGCTTCACGCATTGCGATTTCCACTACATCTCTATCTAACTGCAGACATCCTCTGTAAAGCCAATGTAGAGCAATATCTGCTTTATTAGCTCCGGTACGATTAGCATCTGCCGGATTACCGCCAGTTTGCTTTAAATGCAGCAAAAGACTATTCTCCAAATTAATAGGAAGTTTATTTTTTCCAGCTCTCAACAATACCAGAATTTTCCCCATATATCTTGGTGCAGAAACTTGATTATACCACCAGTTGTCACTCTTAGGACGACACTTGTCCCAATACTCCAATGCAATGACTATTTTATCATAAAGCTCTTGACTTTGATAGAGCTTTCCCTTCGGTATAATATATGACAAAGCCATTTGACATACCCTTTCTAAATGGATTACCGAATTCCAATTTGTTCGGGCTTTATCAGTATAAACAACATCAGGGAAAGCTCCTTCATCTGTTATTTCTGTTATATAACCACTAACTTCATCGTTCAATACCGAAACGTTATTTACGAGTGAAATATTGTCTTCCGTAATTCTTGCAATTATAGTTTCACAAGATTTCCGAAAAGAATCATCTTGTTGTTGCCCTAAAAGAGCAAAACAATTCAGCATGAATGCCGATAGCCATATAACATACTTCTTCATATCCAAATATTTATTTATCTTTTAATACTAATCGTATATAATGCGTCTTACCCTTATGATACCCATCATTAGAGAAGAGATGAAGTGTTTCGGTTACTTCTTTCCCCGAACGCTTCAAGTACAATGTCAAATCAGATAATTTATGCGAAGGATCAGCCAAATTAATATTAATAATATCCCCTGATTCTTTCAATATCATCAGGCATCCTTTATCCGCACTTACTTCCAAATCATTTATTTTAAGTGTTCCACCTTCATAAAAAACTATCTGAGTAACACCTGTCATTTTATTCCTAACAGCATGCATGGTAGCTGTATTAGACAAAATTTCCAAATTAGAAACGTTATATCCTGCCATCGCCTCACTAGTAATATTGGGAACTATTATATAACTATAAGACTTATTTGAGGGAGCTGTTCCATGATTGAGTCCAATAGAACAAACGACTTGAGTCTTTGAACCACTCTGTGACGTGTTGATACTACTCCAATTACCTGTTTTACGTTCAGCCTTAATAGAAACCTGCTGGTTACTGGGGAAAAAGTAACCGATATTTTTATGCCAAGCCCAGTCAACAGATGTATTAAGAAGTGTCTGACCTTCAGTAAGTGCAGAAATAATCCCATTATTCAAATAAGATATATTCCCACTCATAAGACATTGATTCACTGTTGTCGCTATTTCTTCGGACATCGTAGAAGATATATTACTTCCTAAACACACGACCTCTTTTCCCCAGAAAAACCAAGATTTATTGGCAGAGATATTTATTCCATCTTCCTGATTATTCATTTTATAAGCTGAAACTCCAATATGCCCATCAGATACTCCGCCAACAAAATTAGATTCTCCTTTATGAGTCCAGTTATTCATGACAGGAATATCCGCTATCTGCGGAGCTGTAACACCTGGCACCTTACACCAGTCCCAAATAGGAAAAATATCCTCATATTCATTTCCGGCAAGAGATATAGCCATTGATCCATCAGAAAGAAAATATCCCTTCAAATTCTCTCCGTTTCCATTTTCACATCTATAAGTGCGATCGGAAACCATCCTCACTCCCATCGAATAACCCGCACTTTGATATAAAGTAAAATCACCAACATAGTAATGTGTAAGAGATTCACTGACATTGGTATAATCAGCACTATTCCCTTGATTCAATATAGTAATCGCCTGGTCATATTCAGAGACATGAGTCACATCAATCTGTTTCAGTTTTTCAAGTAAACCGATCATTGCTGATGCCTGTTCCAATTCCCCTTTACGACTAACTCCACGCCCCATTACATTATAAAACATATATTTACCTCTGATGCATTTCAGCAGAGTCCCTCTGACAAATCCACTCAAAGTGTTTATTTGTTCATTAGACAAAGTATAATCCGTACCTAATGTATAAATTGCAACATTTACAGCCCCCCTTAACAATACCGAAGCATATCCGCCTATATACAATTGCTCATTATGCTGGAAATAAGAGTTATCATATTGTATGCCTTCTGACGTAGTATAAGCCAATGGAGCAAATGCCTCACTTGTCGCAATGTCCACAACTTCTCTGTCTTGTTGCAAACATCCTCTATATAGCCAATGCAAAGCAATATCCACTTTGTTAGCACCTTCCCGGTTACTATCTGTTGGATCTCCGCCAGTTTCTTGCCAATATTGTAACAGGATATTTTCCAGTTCTACCGGTAGTTTTTTCTTTCCGGAGCGCAGAAGAATCAATATCACCCCCATCTTTTTCGGTGCAGAGACCTGATTATACCACCAGTTTGAACTTGTAGGACGACATTCATTCCAATATTCCAAAGCTTTGACTATTTTGTCATATACTTCTTGTTTTTGATAATATGTACTTTTTGATATGACATATACAAGAGACATTTGCTTTAACTTATCTAAATGTGCTTCCGGCTTCCAATTCGTTTGAGATTTATCACTGTAATCCACATCAGGAAAAGAACCGTCTTCTTTGATTTGTTGTAAGTGACCATTCACCACATTGTCAAGCGTATTTACATTCTGAATAGCCGAAACATTTTCCTCGACAATTCTATCCATAATAGTTTTACATGACTTTTGGAAAGACAGTGCAGAGCTATCTTCTTCCGCTGGAAGATCCGACGGAAGATTGTTTGTTATTATTGCCTCATCTTCTCCACAAGAGATGAATGTAAGAATAGAGAAAACAAGCAACAGGAATGTAGTTGAAAATAAAATATATTTCTTCATACCTTATTCTATAACTTTTATATTAATATGTTTTACACATTCTTTCCGGTATTGATAGTTTTCATTCACAAAGATAAAAGAAGCTTTGTAATTCCCCGCTTTCTCATAAGTATGTGTATACTTATTCAATGCAGATGTTATGGTCTTTATAACTTCTCCTTTATCCGGTTCATAAGTTCGCAAAACAATAGGATTAGAAATTAACCAGCTTTTATGCAGAGGGTCATTGGGAGTTTTATTTGCATTACCCGGATGAATTCCCATCATAAAATCATTACCAACATTCAATATATTCACTAAATTCCATCTACCGGCAGTATTATTTGTAACGGTTGTATAAACATTATTTCCGTCTGCCCATTCATGAAATGCAGAAAATCCAATAGTACCGGCAGGTAATTCTGAGATGCTTCCAGATTCAATGTCCGTAGTAACTACCTTCATTTTTCTAACTTCCCACCGTGGACGTATTTTATCATCTTTAATATGATACAAGAAAGCGATTGTCAAAGAAGAAGCCTCTAAATATTCGTCCAACGGAACCTCAACAGAAGAAATCCCTTTTTCACCATATTGAGTGTCATTGGCTGATTTCGGAAGTTTACACTGTTCCGTAATATCTTTCCAATCGGTAGAATTAATTGTAGCAATATCCAGCTCTTTATCAGATTTACTTAAACCTGCAAAAGAAGTTGAAAGATATACATGAAAAGTATTTTCGGCCGTACTTCCATATTGAGTTTTAAAGGTACAGGATAGTTTTGAAGAAATAGCTCCTGCTGGTAATTCCGTCATATCCTTTCTATCATACATATGCCCTCCTTCCCCATTAAAGAATGTTACAAAATCGGCATCTCCATCTATTTGAAAAGTCACGGGCGTAGATTTCTTTACAACTAATGTTCCATCAATCATTTCAGCACCTTCTGCGTATGCTTGTACATTTACATCCAAATCTTTTTCTATGTCCTTATCACAAGCTACCAAGGATAGGAACAAAATGCTTAATATATATAATCCTGTTTTCATAAATTACTAGTTTAATGGTTATTACCAATCGGGATTCTGCTTCATCTGATCGTTTACTGACATTTCCCAGTCAGGAATCGGGAAATAGACATACGCAGGAGTCACTTTATAATATGTCGATGCATATTTGTAAGTTTGCGCCCAACCATCTTTTGCCACATAACTTTCCATACTCCTCATCGTACTATAAAAATCTCCCCAACGAATCAGATCCCATCTTCTTAACGCTTCAAAGCATAGTTCCATCGCCCGTTCCTTCTTTATAATTTCTCTGAATTCATATTGATCTAGATTTTCCCACAAACGATTCAAGCCTGCTCTTTCCCGCACTGCATTAATACATTCAAAAGCTAAAGGAGTCGGTCCGTGATGCACTTCATTCTCAGCTTCAGCAAGCATTAACAACACATCACTATATCTCAGTACAGGAAAATTGATCGGGGTATAGTATTTACTTTTAGGAAGTACTTGTTCATGTTCGCGTCTATACTTAGCCAGACAACGGACTTTATTAGTCGATTTGCTCTGTTCTAATTGAGTACATGGGAAACCATCAACAGAATTCAAGCCGGCAGGCTTCAAAGGGTAATAATACTCTCTACCTGCTACTTTTCCTGCATCCATTTTATATTCATAAGGTGCAATATTCCAATCCCCACGTTCCCGATCTATATTATCCGGGTCCTCCTCATAGTACATTTCATACAACTTTAAAGAAGCAAAAAAAGATTTATTAGCATATCCCGGATTTTCCATTCCCTTTTTTGCTTTATAATCAGCATTCGCCGAGAAATCTGTTCCGCAACCGAAACCATATACACTACCAATTTTCCCAGCCGAGAACTCCACATCATTTATACGATTTCCGGCTTCGGCAACCTCCCACATACTTTCACGTACTCCTGTACTATTATATTTATCTTCGGCAAGATCTTGGAATACACGGCTATATGGTTTTACCAAATCATGGAGACCACTTTTCTTTACCTCATTAGCCCAATAAGCCGCTCTCTCAAAATAAGTCTCAACTTCCGGTCCGGCAGGCTTGCCATCTCTATAATGTTCACCTGCACGAAACAAATAAATACGTGCCAGAATTCCTTGTGCAGCAGTCTGAGATATTCGTTCAGGAGTCATAACCTCAAGTGCAGTAGGCAAATATTTTATATTGTCCTCAATATCCTTTATAATCAAATCATAAACAACCTGCTTGTCTGTTCTCGGAATAGACAAATGCTCTACTGTCTTTGTAGACTGCAATACTAAAGGTACATCCCCCCAACATTGAATCAAATGAAAATAATAGAATGCTCTAAGAAAATAACCTTCCGCTTTCATACGAGCCCGCTTTTCCCCAGACAAAAAAGAGACATTATCTACATTTTCCAGTAAAACGTTAGCACGATTAATTCCTTCATATAATATTCTCCAAAACATCATTATTTCAGGAGTACTACTACTGGCTGTGGCACAACATATCCCAACTTTAGGAGCACTTCGCTGATAAAACGAAAGATCATCTCCACCTACCAGATAAGATGGATAATTCTCTCCATAAAATTGCTCCTGCATCAGAGGACTGTATACACCAGTCAGAACCTTATTCAATTCTGCCTCATCATTGAAATAAGTTTCAGGAGTCAGGTTATAAGGATCTTTATCTAAAAAATCACAAGAATTTAAAGCTAAGAGAGAAGCAGACAAAGCTATATATTTAAATATTTTCATATCTATCTATTTTTAAAATCCAACGTTTATACCAAAATTGAAATTCACTGTCCTCGGATAGGCAGAATAGTCTAAACCAGGAGTTAATGCAGAGTTTCTGACCGACACTTCCGGATCGTATCCTGAATAAGAAGTAAATGTCACCAAATTTTGAGCAGAGACAAAAACTCTAAGTTTGTCTATCGACATTTTTTTCAATAGATTCTTAGGAAAAGAATATCCAAACACAACATCCTTTATTCGTAAGAAAGAGCCATCTTCAATCACCCTCGAAGAAAACACACGATTGCCTGCTGAAGTATTTACACATGGAATATTACTATCTTGATTTTCCATAGACCAACGGTTAGCATACGAAGCAAACTGATTCAAGTTCTGCCGTTTATTAAAGGTCGATTCGAAAATAAGACGATTTGCATTTAAGATATCATTACCATAACTCCATTGTAGAAAAATACTTAAATCAAAACCTTTATAAGTAAAATTGTTAGTGAATCCGCCCGTATGAAGTGCTTCTCCCCTACCAATAATAGTTCTGTCATTATCGTCTACTACCCCATCGCCATTAATATCTTTATATTTAGGATAACCAGGCTTAATACCGTCTTTTCCATCGGCCGAAAAATAAGGAACACCCGTTTTCAAAACATAATCACTCCCTACTGCACTGAAATCATCCAATTTGTACGTACCTTCATAGAGATAACCATACATCATCCCTATGGGATATCCGACTTTAGCAACATAACTAGGCATCGTATTATAATTATTGTCAAACGAAGCAATAGACGTTTTTGCTGTTACCCCCTCTGCCAATTCTTTTACCTTATTTCTATTAAATGCAATATTAAAATTGGATGTCCATTGAAAATCTTTCGTTTTTATATTTACAGTATTCAGCGTAAATTCAATACCTGTATTATCCACCTTACCTATGTTTTTCGTTGCCCCACCAAAACCGGAAGTTAACGGAATTTCTGTATAGTAAAGCAAATCAGACGTTATTTTCTTATACCAATCAAGTGTCAAATTAACCCGACTATTAAACAATGAAATATCCAGTCCTATATTTGTCTGACTTGTTGTCTCCCATTTCAAATCTTTATTAGCAAGCCTGATAGGAGCAACTCCAACATTAGTCGGCGTGTTATTATCCGGATATACAGCATGTATCAAACCATTCGATAATGTATAGTTTCCTGAGTTTCCTCTCATCATATCTAATAATGCGAATCGATCATAATCACCAATACGATTATTACCCGTTTGCCCCCAGCCAGCTCTTAATTTCAGATCATTAATAATCTTTTTAGCCGGCTTAAAGAACTTTTCATTTGAAATATTCCATGCAGTAGACATTGAGGGAAAATATCCCCAACGATTGTTTTTATCAAACTTAGAAGAACCATCGGCACGGAATGACGCAGTCAGATAATATTTTGACGCATAATTATAGTTGGCACGCGCCAAATAAGATAACAGAGAATTTTCCTGAATCAATGAAGAGGTAGAAGAAGGTTCTCCTAAAGCCATTCCTGCCATACCCAAACTCTCAAACGGAATCTGTTTCATATTGGTAGTATTTGCTTTGTATGTGGACGACTGCATAGTAATACCCGCTAATGTACTTAAATGATGTTTCTTTTTAAACGTGGTATTATAAGATATTGTATTTTCATTTAACCATGTGTCCTTCTTATTCACACCCAAATAGGCATTTACTCCATTTGTAGAACCCGGATAACCGTTTTTGGTCTTAGAGTTATTAAAACTTTCATTTCTGCGGTCATCCGAACTATAAATTCCTGAAACTTTTACCTTCAATCCTTTTATTATTTCATATTCAACATAAGCATTCACATTAAAGCCAGTATAAAAACGTTTGTTATATTCGTTCTCCAATGAAAGGATAGGATTAAAACGATAATCAATGAGTTGATTGACACTTTCATCCATAATATTATTCCGCAGACTTTCTAATGGTTCATTCGGAGAAGTTATCGGACGATATCCCCATACACTATAGAACAAGTTATTCATTCCACTATAATTATTCTGCGACGGACTAGCGCCGGTAGACACTGAATGAGAATAATTACCCGTTATATTTGCTGTCAATTTGTTCCTTTTAATAATTAAGTTTAATCGTCCGTTTATTTTCTGATAATTTGATTTAATAACAATCCCGTCCTGATCATAAAAAGAGAAAGAACCATTATATCTTACATCCTCAGTACCACCACTCAGCGATACATTATGGCTCTGTTGCCATGCGGACTGGAAAATCATATCCTGCCAATCATACTGTGGAACATTCCTATAATCTTCCAATGAATATTTTTTCCCATTGTAAGTCTGGAAATATCCATTTTCTCCTTCCAACTCAGACTGGGTGTATAGTTCTGATTGCAACTTCACGAATTCATAAGCATCCATCAACTCCAGTTTTTTAGAAAGATTCTGCACTCCAGCCGACATATTGTAATTGATTTTCATCTTCCCGGCTGTTCCTTTCTTTGTCGTTATCATAATTACACCATTTGCCCCACGAGCTCCATAAATAGCCGTCGCAGAGGCATCCTTCAAGATATCCAAAGACTGAATATCATTAGGACTTAAAGTTGAAGCTATTTCAGGATCCTCACAAGGAAAACCGTCAATGACATACAAAGGAGAGTTTTCTTGTGTCAACGAGTTATTACCACGTATCACAATATTCATACTTGCTCCGGGCATACCTTCGGAAGAGCTAACCTGTACACCAGCAACGCGACCTGCCAATGCTTGGTCAAAGTTAGGGACTGAAACTTTCTGCAGATCTTCTATCTCTACTTTGCCAACCGATCCTGTCAAATCCTTCCGTTTCATATCCTGATAGCCCACTACAACAATCTCATCCAAAAAGACATTATCACTCTCCAATTTTATTTTCATAGGAGCATTCCAGGATACCTGACGTTCCAACGTTTTATATCCTACATAAGTAAAAACCAGCACATCTTTTAAAGAAGACGACTCAATTCTAAAATTACCATTCATGTCTGTAATGGTACCTCCTTGTTTTGAGTTCTTTATTTGTACCGTTACGCCAATCAGTTTTTCACCCTGATCATCAAAAACGACTCCACTCACCTGCTTCTGCGCACTCATCAATTGAGTGCATATACAGAAGCATAAGAAAATTACGCATCTAAGATTAATCATACTGTCTTTCATAATACTTATCTATTTTTTTAATTTGAATTTGTAAGTTCTATTTTTCTCGGTTCTAAATGAATAAACATAAGTTCGTTTATATTGCAATCCATCTATTGTCCTATTTGTATTTACCAAGAACTTTTCTTTAGGATACCTTTTAATTTTTTCCTCAGTTACTACTTCCAAATTCGCATCTTTTGATTCCAACGGCTCAAAAGTACGAATTATACAGTTTCCCCCAGATAAAGATTCTACAGTAAGTTCTGCAATCTGATGTTCTTTCCAACTCATATCTATTTTAAAGTTTCCTCTTGCCCTCAATCCTCTTACATAACCACAATCCCATTTCTGTGGTAATGCAGGAAGCAGAAACAGCTCGTTTGCATAACTTTGCAGCAGCATTTCTGTCATACCAGCTACAACTCCACAATTAGCATCAACTTGAAAAGGCGGATAAGCGGCAAACAAATTAGGATAAAGCCCGCCTTCCAACTCATCATTCAAATGTGGATTGACATAATTTATACCATGATCTAATACCTCCATAGCCTTTTCAGCCTCCTCCAAACGGCTCCAAAGACAAACTTTCCATGCCATATCCCACCCGGGGCCCTTATCCCCACGTCTCAACAAGGTTGTTTTAATAGCAGAAGCTAATACCGTGTCTCTTCGTGGAATAATTTGTTTGCCCGGATACAATCCGAAGAGATGAGACAAATGGCGATGGTGCACCTCACACTCTTCAAAATCTTTAAACCATTCCTGAAGCTGCCCATACTTTCCTATTTGCATAGGAAAAAGTTCTGTCCTACTTTGTTCCAATTGTTTAGCAAATTCTTCATCTATCCCTAAAACTCGAGCAGCCTCCATACAATTAGTAAATAAATCCCAAAGTAAAGCCATATCCATTGTAGCCGCCTTACTAATCTCCCCAACTTGTTTCTTTCCATCCTTATCCACATACCAAAATCTATTTTCGGGTGAAGAAGAAGGATTAGTTACCAAATACCCGGTCTCTTTGTCTTTATACAGCCAATTCAATGCAAAATTGGCAGCGCCTTTCATCAAAGGATAAGCGAAAGACTTTAAATATATAGTGTCCCTATTGAAATCATAATGTTCCCATAAATGCTGTGCCAACCATACTCCTGCCATCTGCCAGCAAGTCCAACGTGCTGCTCTTACCTCATAATCCTTATCATATCCGCCTTGAGGAACACTTTGTCCCCAAGCATCCGAATTGCTATGTACCATCCATCCTTCTTGAATACCATAATTGTTTTTCGCAGTTTTTTCACCACTGATAGATAATGTCTCTATAAAATCCAACAATGGTTTATGACACTCAGATAAACCGGTAGGTTCCGTCAGCCAATAATTCATTTCAAGATTAATATCTGTTGTATAATTGCATCCCCATTTAGGAATCAAGACATTATTCCACATTCCCTGCAGATTGGAAGGTAAAGTCCCCATTCTGGAAGAAGCAATAGTAAGATAACGCCCATATTGATACAACAAACCATAAATCTCTGTATCTGAATCCTTTCTACTCTTTAATAGTTCAAGTGTATTCCGAGAAGTAGGAGAAGATTTGCCTATACCTATTTCAAACCGGGAAAACAACGACTTATAATCTTCTATATGAGATGCTAACAAAGAATTATAGCTCTTGGAAATAGCCTTCCGAATTAGTTCCTCATTCTCTGCAAATAGCCTCTGTTTATCATAAATCGGAAATCTATTAAAATCATTATAGTTTGTCAGACCCGATAATACTATTGTCACATTACGAGCATTCCGCACTGAAAGAACCGAATTATTATAGTCACAAACTTCACCGTCATCAGTAAGAACTTTTACATGCACCTGGAACTGTAGTCCTTTGCCCAAATGCTCTTCATAACGAATTAAAGCTGAATCTTTCTCCGCGAACGGGATAAAACTTGGCGCAATTCCCTCCATTAACATATAATCATCAGCCTTACATTCTACATTATTCTTCAACAGTGATTTCATTGAGATATCAAAGTTGAAAGTACCTTTCTTTGCAGATTCATACCGAATTACCATAATTCTGTCAGGATAGGATATAAAAGAAGTCCTCTTACATGAAACACGGTTTAATATAAAATCAACAGAAGATATAGCTTTAGAAATATCTAATTCGCGACTGCAGATTTCTACATTTGCAGACGATGGCATATCAATGTGTAAATCAGCCATCGGCAAATATCGTGCAGTATAAGGTCCCTGACAATTGTTAATCCACAAATCAGCTGCTTCTTTATAATCGCCCGCATCTATTTTTTCACGAATAAGGGGGATTGCATCTTTACTATTGATATTCAAACCATCATTGGGAAAACCTGACCAAAGTGTTTTTTCATTCAATTGAAAAGTTTCTTGTTTCGGATTTCCAAAATCCATTGCCCCCAAATGTCCATTGCCAAGGGGCAGCGCCTCCTCCCAAACTTCAGCAGGTTTCGTGTACCAAAGTCTAAGATTATTTTGCGCCTTTATGGAGCCAAAGATTAACAAACCAGAAATAAGAAAAAAATGTTTCTTCATACCATTGACATTTATTGTTCGAAGGCAAAAGTAGGAGAAGGAAAGCTAAACCATTTTAAGGATAGTCCATATTGTTTTCATTATTATCTATCCCTATAAAAAATATGAATTTGCAAAATAGTACAAGAAGATATGAACTATTTTACAAAACAAAAAAAATTATAAAGTCGCCCGTCTATTGCACAGAAACAACAAAAGATTTAAATTTGCATACTAACCAGCGACATGCTATTATGAGAAAAACATTCTTTATACTTCTGAGTTTCTTGATTCAAAACTTATATGCTCAAGAACAAAATATATTTTTTAGCAGTTTAAAAATAGAAAACGGACTTTCACATCACACTGTCACTTCTATTTATCAGGATGAGCGAGGTTTTATATGGATTGGCACTAGAGAAGGCTTGAATCTGTATAACGGAGCCACTGTTACAACTTATAAATCAGAAGAAGATAATTTAAACAGCCTACTCTATAATAGCATTCAAAAAATATGCGGCAATCGCCACGGAGAAATCTATATTCAAGGTTCGCAAGGTGTATCTGCTTTTAATTTTGAAAAAGAACAGTTTTCCACTCTAATCCATGACAATGTATCTACCATAACATATCACGACAGGCTTTATATTGCTACAAACAACAAAATCCTGTCTTATGAAAATGGCCAATCCTCCCCCTATTATGAACTGGAAGATCCTCATATAAAAATCAATGTCTTAAGTTTTATAAATAATGATCTCTGGATTGGAACTAAACAACATGGGCTATTTATTCTATCAGGCAAAAACATGAAAAAGGTTCGGATACCTAGTGAAGTAGCCGACATTTACCAAGACTCTCAAAAAAACATATGGGTTTGTACAATGGGGGATGGACTCTACTGTTACAGAAAGAATACATTAGAACGTATTTATAAACAAGGTAACAATGCAATAGCCTCAAACAACATACGTAGTTGCTGCGAGGATAACAAAGGCAACCTTTGGATAGCAACATCAACCGGATTAAACAAACTCAATATTAATACCAGCCAGTTTACATTTTATGGAGCTGATGAAAAACCGGGAAGTCTTAATCATTCTTCAATAACATGTGTTACCAACGATAATCAAGGAAATATCTGGATAGGTTCATATTTTGGTGGAGTTAATTATTTCAATCCCGCCTGCCAAATATATACCTTATACAAAAATTCATCTACAGAAGGAATAGGATTGAGCTTTCCGGTAATAGGAAAAATGATTGAGGATGCATCCGGAAATCTTTGGATAGCAACTGAAGGAGGAGGCGTTAATTATTTTGATCGTATAAACAAAAGATTCATTTGGTACAAACAAGAAAACAACATGAACAGTTTGTCCAGCAATAAGATAAAAAGTCTCTATTTAGATGAACACAATAACATTTTATGGATAGGTACACATAATGGATTAAATAAACTTGAGCTCAAAAACAAAAGATTGACACAGTTCTACCACAATGAAAAAGATTCAAACTCCTTGCCTTCTAATATTATTTCAGATATTATTCCATATAAAGATAAACTTTTTATCTCAACTCATTCAGGTGTCTGCTTATTTGACCCTAAAACGAATCAATCTGAACAATTCTTTCAAAGCAAATCTCAAACAGAAGGAATTACTTATGCAACAGATTTATTCATAGACCACTCTTCTACCCTATGGATTGTGACCGGAGAATTCTTATTTTCTTATAATCTGAACGACCGTTCTCTAAAAAAATTCTTTGATGAGGACAAATCTTCTTCCCCTAATAGGCATAATGTCACAGTTTACATTTTTGAAGATAGCCTGAAAGAGCTTTGGTTGGCAACCTGGGGAAACGGACTCTACAAATTTAATAGAGAAGAACAAAAATTTGAAAAGTTCGTTTCACAAAAAGATGGTCTGCAAAGTGACTGTATATATGGGATAACTGAATTAGAAGCTGGAAAACTACTTATTTTAAGCAATCAAGGTTATTCCTTGTTCAACACGAAAAATAAAGAAATTATTAATTATTCCAGTGCTACCGGACTGCCTGTTACCGGTTTTAATGAATATTCATTATGTAAAACAAGAGATAACGAAATTTTTCTTGGGAGCATTAACGGATTATTATCTTTTAAACAGGAGAACAGTATTAAACAAGAATATAAAAAGATTATCCCTTACCGCTTACTTGTCAACAACAAAGAGGTTCATGTCGGTGACCAGACTGAGATTCTAAATAAGGCATTATACTACACTGACAAAATCACACTAAATGCCAGCCAGAGTGTTTTCAGTATGCAGTTTACCACTCTGAATTACACACAGCAGCAACAAGATATTTTTTACTGTTTGAAAGGATATTCTGATGAATGGATTAATACTAACAATTTTAATTCAATTACCTACTCTAACCTACCAGCAGGTAAATATACCCTTATACTATCTTCGAAAGAAGGAATCACTAATCCATCATTAGGACAAACAAGTATCGACATACATATTCTCCCCCCATTCTATAAAAGTCCTTTAGCTATATTTATTTATATAACAATTATTATATTAGCGATTTTCTATCTGTCACATTCTCATAAGGTCAGAAACAAACTAAAACAAATCATCAAATATGAAAAGAAAAGATTACAAGATAATGAGGAAAAAACTCAATTCAAACTAAGCTTTTTCACTAATATATCCCATGAATTTAAAACTCCACTAACCCTTATCATCGGCGAGATTGAATTACTTTTGCAATCTCCTGACCAACAAGTACCTGATAACTATCGTAAAATCCTGAATATCTATAAAAACAGTCTACAACTTAAGCAACTTATTTCTGAATTGCTGGATTTTAGAAAACAAGAAAGTAAGCAACTCAAAATTACTGTGTCGAAAAATAATATTGTTAACTTCTTATATGAAAACTATCTACTCTTCAAGCCTTATGCAGACAAACGAAATATCGAATTCATTTTCAAAAAGAAGGTAAACGAACTAGATGTATGGTACGATAGCAAACATATGCAGAAGGTTGTCAATAATTTATTATCTAATGCCTTTAAATATACGAAAAATCACGGAAGTATAAAAATTTTCGTCAATATAGAAGAAGACTATGTGGTCTTCGGTGTGGAAGATAACGGATGCGGTATTAACAAAGAAGATCAACAAAAGATATTTGAGTACTTTTATCAATCCTCCAATAATCTCACACATCCAGAAGCAACAGGAACTGGTATTGGATTAGCCTTAAGCAAAGCCATTATAGAACTGCATCATGGAAAAATTATAATAGAAAGCATGCCTGAACAGGGCAGCAGATTCTCAATTTATCTAAAATTAGGCTATGCTCACTTCTCTAAAGACGAAATAAAAGAAGACAAGAGTAATTGTAGTCAAATAATAGATTCTGAATCAATAAATATGATTAATACAAATTTTGAGCAACATAATGCAATATTGGAAAACAATCATAAACTAACAATGCTTATCGTTGAAGATAATGATGATATCAGAAATCTACTCTGCAATGTATTTGTCAGCTCTTATAAATTATTAACTGCATCCAATGGAAAAGAAGGTTTGTCATTAGCTCAAAAAGAAATCCCGGATATCATCCTAAGCGATGTGATTATGCCTGAACTTTCCGGCATACAGTTATGTAAGAAATTAAAAAATGACTATAACACTTGCCATATCCCCATTGTACTCTTAACGGCCAATATTTCTATAAAATATACTATAGAAGGTTATCAAACAGGAGCCGATGATTATATATTAAAACCATTCAATATAAATCTGCTTGTTGCCCGTTGTAACAATCTAATTAAAAGTAGGCAGTTACTGCAGGAAAAATTCAAACAATCGAATAACGTGGTCAATATACAATCACTTGCCAACAATGATATTGACAAGAATATACTAGCAAAAGCAATGGAAATTATAGAGAACAACATAAGTAATACGGATTTTACAATCAATTCTTTTGCCCAAGAAATGGGAATGGCGAGAACTAACTTATTCAATAAAATAAAAGCAATAACAGGGCAAACACCCAATAATTTAATACTCAACACACGACTTAAACGAAGTGCAACCTTACTTGTTGAGAATACAGAATTAAATATTAGTGAGATTGCAGATAGTGTAGGATTTAGTTCTATCGCTTATTACAGTAAATGTTTTAAAAATATGTATAATACTAGTCCTCAAGCTTATAGAAAGACTCATACTTTCAAAGGGAAACAGGAATTTTTATAATCACATAATATGAGGAAAATTAATCTAGAAATAGTTCATTGAAATAATGAAACGGTTAATGATGAGCTGAAAAATATCGCACAGATAGAACACTCAAGACACCACTCTTTCAACAACTTCATCGCAAATGCCCTCTCAGCAATTGCCACCTATTGCTTTTTTGAGAAGAAGCCTGCCATTGATATGGAATTCAGCAAAGACAGGCTACTTGCATTGTTTTGATTTATATCAAACTGACGTCAAATTATAACAACATTACTTTTGAACCACAATTTTCAACTTACAGGTACGTCCGTAAAGTAATGCCACACCGTCATAAGTGAGTCCGGTTATGCCAGCTCCCGAATAGGCTGGCCCCTGGCTTCCTACCACTCCTGTAGGAGTAGCTATTTTACATCCTCCGGCAACTAGCGCATCTGTATCGTTTGCGGCTTCAATAACATGAATGACACCATATTTGCCTGCCGCAGTAACAAAGGCAATATAAGTACCGTCCTTTATCTGCAAACTACAAGGATCATTCGGGTATCCATCAGACGCATTGACCCTTTGCATTAACATATCAGTACCTCCTTTAGCTATACTTTGCAACACATTCAATGCTTCAAAAGTATTAACATCCGAAGCCGCGTTCGCCATCATCACATCAATACCAAGATCAGTAACCTTATCATCAGGTATAAGAGTAAACAACGTTTTGTTGGTAGCAACACCTGCCGGTTTGATCCAGTCATTCACATCATAAGCTCTCCCTATCGGGCCTCCATTAATTCTTGACGCACTGACATAAGAGAAACCTCTGTTTTTAACGGCAACAAAGCTCGGATTTCTCCATATATTGATGAAAGCAAAGTCTACGCTATTTGCCTTTGAGCCATATCCTTTAATTTCCTTCAAGCTTAATACATGTTTCTGCACACCCCGTATCATTATTCCCTCTATGGAGAAAATATAAGGTTGATCCGGTTCTGTTGAATGTTCCCATTCGGGTGCCATTTCGATATCGCTGAAAACAAGCGCAACATTATTGTCAACACCCTCAAGACCTTCGATATTGATAATCTTTTCCTCTTTCAACCCTTCTATATCTTCCACCACGATCTTGATTCCATCGGTATCTTTATTGTCTACGACGGTTTTCAGGATAAATTCCATTTCCAGCGGATTACCTGATACCGGAATAGTTGTATATTCCTTCAAGTCACCCAGTACTTTATTACGTAATGTATGTTTTATAGACTTAATGCCCACAGCAGAACGAATCACTACAGACAGAGAAACCTCTTCATCGGGTACTAAAACAGGGAAATCGGATGGTTCTGTGAATATCTGGGATGGAAGTTTAGTTATCTTTTTAATCGGTATTACCTTTTGTGCCGTTTTTGTCAAAACATCCGTTGATGTTACCAGTATCCCGGCTGCTTCACGCGTGTTGACCTTGACATTCAAGTCAAATTCAAGTGTCATATCAGTTTGTAGAGTATCTATCTTTAAACGTTGACGTTCAGTCGCGTTTATCTCTTCATATTCTCCATTTTCATCCATCTTCAACAAGGTAGCATATATACTATGTATACCCACAGCAGAGAAACTTCTGGCAGATACAGTCACCGTCGAGTTATACTCCACCACATCTATCTCGGAAGGAGAAGTGAGTTCTACAGTAGGTGGCGGATACGCGTTGTCGTCCGAATAATCGGACTCACTATCACTACAATTTGTCAACAACAAACCCCATGGAAGGGCAAGTATCAGGATCATTATATTTTTGATATATTGCTTCATGACCGTTCATTTTTTATTTTAAAGATTCGATTTGTAATTGAAAACAATGTAAATCTCCGCTTACACTTGTTTCGGTTACCCCCCTAAAAGCCCATTTATGTGAAGTCAGGACAAATATACAATACTCGGAGTCTCTATTTCTATTTTCCACTTCTACGAAAGAATAGGTATCAGAAGTTAAGTTAGAAGTAATTGCCGACTCAAGATTAGGCAATAACGCACGTTTAACAGTGCCTACCAGAACCGTCTGTTCGTTTACCTTTTTCTTGAAAACGTCGACAGCCGGAGCTATCAGGTCTTCATTATTTAATGACACAGAACAGAAGAGCATATCTATTCCGTTCACTGCTTCTGTTTTTGTTTCAAGATATCTGCAATCGTTTTTTACTACATATTGTGTCATTTCGGAAATAGTAGAAGGAAAAAGAACCGTACTGCCGATTATCTTTTTCTCTCCGTTACTATAGCTGACAGGTACAAACACCGGCACTTTCTTGCTCTCTCTAGCAGTCTCCGTACCCGTATTTATGATTGCAGTTTGCCCATAGACAGCGTTCGTCCTGTCCAACAATGCCACTGAATGAACAGTGTTTCTGATAGATGACGCCACCTCTTTATAACTACAAGAGCTAAATAAATTTTGCTCTGACAAGTGCGCATAAACCAATACGTTAGTTGTTCTGAACCGGTTCCATTCCGGAATATCTTCTCCCTTGTTATCCTCATCACTACACGAAACGAACAGGCAAGAGATGACACATATAAATAGCAGATATAGATAGTTTGATTTCATATTTCATTCATTTTACAAATTCAACTTCAGCAAACAAAGCCCTATGGTCAGAAACCTCCGGATTAGATAAAACTTTAAACGATTTCACTTTCCACTTATTCTGTGGAAGTCCGAATATATAATCAATCTTGATTGTCGGCTGATCTGCCGGATAGGTGAATGTATCATCGCAGATTCTCTGCCAATTCTTCATTACCTCACAAATCACATTAGAGTCGGTCCGGGCATTAAAATCTCCCCCCAGCAGTGTCGGGGTATCTCCCGTACCAATCCGCTCATTAATCTGTTCAGCCATTGCGCTCCTTATCAGGTCTGTCGAATGATCCAGGTGAGTCGTTCCTATCCTGATTACGTCTGAAGTTCCCGGCTCCTGAATATCTACATATAATAGCGTCCGGGGTTCTTTGGCTCCGTCTATACCTTCAAAAGTTTTGTTATTGATATAAACAAAAGGATATTTTGAAAGGATAGCTACTCCATATTCTCCACCACCAGTATCCATCGCTTTCCCGAATACGGAAAACAATCCCAACTCCGCAGCCAGTTGAGTGGTGAAATCCTGATTTTTGTTCCTTTTTGTGTTGTAATCTATCTCTTGCAACATTACAACATCCGGATTGTATTTCCTGATAAATACAGCATACTCCTTCACCGAGTAACCGGTCATTTCCCCGGACATCCGGCAATTATAGCTCATTATTTTAAGAGCCTGCGCATACGTACTTTGATACGCAAAGAAGAAAAGGCATACCCATACAATGGGCTTTAAAAGTGCTTTCATAAATTTGTTTTTGTTATTAGATTAAGTTTACTTATTCAACGGTATATGTATATTCTGATATTTTTTTAAAGCTAACCGGTGTTATGGATTGCATCACTTCCAACACATAGTTCAGGTCGTTCCCTTTACAAACAAAGTCGTACGTAAACGAAGCAATCTTTTCGTTTTTAACTGTAATCTCTATATCAAAATGCCGCGAGAGTGTTGTAAGCACCTCTTTCAATGATGCATTTCTGAAAATAAGCCGGTTGCTCTTCCAACTCGAAGCATCATCGTGATATCTATCAGTTTTTATTTTTATTACATTACTCCTTTTTTCATAAACTGCAGTTTGTCCGGGAAGCATTTGCTGCATAGGCCTGCGGCTTTGCACATGCCCGATATTTATACTTCCTTCGTCGAGTGTAGTTTTGATTACCTTATCCGAAGCGTATGCTTTTACATTGAAACACGTTCCCGTCACTTGTATTTTCA
>ERZ791737.755-NODE-755-length-21252-cov-4.807143_pt1 | contig 21252 bp, 20 predicted proteins | sample MGYA00510042_ERZ791737 | MGnify/ENA primary metagenome ERZ791737 (study PRJEB30046, sample SAMN00791965) | human gut metagenome | study: EMG produced TPA metagenomics assembly of the A metagenome-wide association study of gut microbiota in type 2... | reverse complement strand
ACCCACGGCCTTTCGCTTAGGAGGCGAACGCTCTATCCTGCTGAGCTACAGAGACATCTATTCAATTAAAATTGGTAACGATCACTTTTCATCGTAAGGCGGCCGGTAGAGCATAACCTTAGGAGGGGGACGCTCTATCCAACTGAGCTACTGAGACGCATTACAGATATGATACCGCAAACAGCGCACAAAATCAAGTTGAATCGGAGAGAAAAAAGGTGTATCCTATAAAGAGAGGCTCCTGCGCCGGGAAACTTTGCGCAGGGGCGGCAGAACGACTCGCCCCTCTGGCTGCTGGCCGGGGGGAGCCCCGGGAGGTTGCAATGGGAAAAAACAAAACCAAAAAGCGGACACGCCGGCCAAACAAGGGCTGGCTGGCGGGCAGCAGTGCGACGCAGACCATCTGCATCAGCTTTCTGCTGGTCATCGCGGTGGGTACGCTGTTGCTCACCCTGCCCATTTCCAGCAGGACGGGGCGGCTGGGCGTCATCGATGCCATGTTCACCGCCACCAGTGCTACCTGTGTGACGGGCCTCGTCGTGCGGGATACATGGAGTCAGTTTTCGCTGTTCGGGCAGGTGATCATCCTGATGCTCATTCAGGTGGGCGGCCTCGGCCTTGTCACCCTCACCAGCTTCTTCGCGCTGGCGGCCCGGCGGCGGATGGGATTCCGCGACCTGCGGCTGCTGGGCGAGAGCGTCTCGGCAGACGGCCTGTCCAAGGCCACTGAGGTGCTGAAGATCGTCATCAAGCTGGCGGCGGCTTTCGAGGCCGTGGGCATCGTGCTGCTGCTCTTCGCATTTGTGCCGCAGTTCGGCGCAGAGGGTGTGTGGGTCAGCGTGTTCACGGCCATCTCGGCTTTCTGCAACGCAGGCTTTGACCTCTTCGGACGGTTTGGCGCCTACTCCTCGCTGGTGCCGTACGTCAACAACTACTATGTGCAGGCTGTCATCATGTTCATGATCATGGCCGGTGGTCTGGGTTTCATGGTCTGGGTGGAGCTGGCAGAGTACCGCAAAAAGCGGCGGCTCTCCCTCCACGCGAAAGTCGTGCTGCAGTTCTCGGTCATCTTCTGGGTGGGCGGCGCGGTGCTGCTGGCCCTGCTCGAGTGGTCGAACCCCAGGACGATGGGCGGCCTGTCTGTCCCGGGCAAGATCATGGCGGCGCTGTTCCAGTCGGTATCCACCCGTACTGCGGGTATGAACACCATCGACCTCGCGGCCTGCAGCCCCATCAGCAAGCTGCTGATGAGCGTGCTGCAGTTCATCGGTGCGGCCCCCGGTTCGACGGGCGGCGGCGTCAAGGTGACGACTTTCGCAGTGCTCATCCTGACCATCCGCAGCGTGGCACAGGGCCGCGACGACTGCGTCATCGGCGGCCACCACATCGAGTCCAAGACGGTCTACCGCGCTCTGACCATCATCGTCATCGGCGCGGTGGCGGCGTTCGGCTCTGCCGTCGTGGTGTACTACAACACCGCAGAGACGGTGTCAGTCATCGACTGCATCTTCGAGTCCTGCTCGGCGTTCGGTACGGTGGGCCTGTCGGTGGGTGTCACTGGGCAGCTGAACACCGGCGCAAAGCTGCTGTATATGGCCTGTATGTTCATGGGCCGCGTCGGCCCGGTGTCGCTGGCGATCAGCCTGACGGCAAAGCCCGACGACAACAAGCGCAAAGTCCTTCCGGTGGGTCACATCAACGTAGGTTAAACAAAAAGCGGACGCTCCACCTGTCCGGAGAGACAGAGGAGCGCCCGCTTTCACTTATTATAAATTGTCCAGTTCCGTCTGAAGCTTTGCAAGAGAGTCCCGAATCGGCAGATGCTGGGGGCAGACGGCCTCACACTTGCCGCAGCGGACGCAGTGAATGGCCTTTTCGGCGTCCGGGAAGCGGGCTGTCCACTGCTGGCGGATGGCGTCCTTATTGCCGAACATCCCGAGCTTGTTCCAGATGCTGAAATTGTCGGGAATGTCCACGCCCATGGGGCAGGGCATACAGTAGCGGCAGCCGGTGCAGCCGATTTTGATGTGGCTGCGCAGGACGTCGGCAGTCTGCCGGATGGCGGCGTTCTCGGCGTCGGTCATGGGGCGGAAATCTCCGAAGGTGGCGAGGTTGTCGTCCAGCTGGTCTTCTGCGCTCATGCCGGAGAGGACGACCTTCACATTTTTGTGGCTGGCCACCCAGCGCAGCGCCCACGAGGCCGCGCTGGCGTCGGCGTCCAGTGTATTCAGCGGCGCGGCAGCGTCCGGCGGCAGCTGTGCCAGCGTACCGCCCTTGATGGGCTCCATGATGATGAGGGGAACATTCAGTTCTTCGGTAAGAGCATAGCCCCGGTCTCCTGCGATCTCCTCGGCACGGTCGTCGGTGTCGAGGTAGTTGTACTGCAGCTGGCAGAAGTCCCACGGCTGGTCGCGCAGGATATGTTCGAAGCCCGCCGCGTTGTCGTGGCAGGAGAAGCCAAACTTCCGGATGCGCCCGGCGGCCTTCTGCTTCCAGAGCCAGTCTACGATGCCTATCTCTTTGGCCGCATCGTAGCGGGCTTTGTGCAGGGAATGCAGCAGATAGAAGTCGATGTAGTCCACGCCCAGCCGCTCGAACTGCTTCTCGAAGATGTCTTTGGCCTCGTCGAGGGTCTTGCAGCTCCACAGAGGCAGCTTGGTGGCGAGGTAGAAGCTCTCCCGAGGCCACTTGGCAATGACCCGGCCCACGAAAGGTTCGCTCTCACCGCCGTGGTAGGGGAAAGCGGTGTCAAAGTAGTTGACGCCCGCCTCCCGGGCAGTGTTCAGCAGCTTTTCGGCCCGCACTTCGTCGATGCGGCCATCCGGCAGGGTGGGGAAGCGCATACACCCGTAGCCCAGCAGCGAGGTGGAGATGTCCCGCCCGCTGCCGTCTTTTTTCGTCCAATCGCGATACTCCATAGCCATTTCTCCGGCGGGGGTCTGCCCGCCGCTCCTTTGCCCTAAGTATAGCAGGAGAAATTGCGATAGACAAGACGAACACCCCGGCCTGCAAGCAGCCGGGGTGTTGTATTCGTGCGGGAAATATGATATTCTAAAGGAACCCGGGTTGCGGCTCCCAGCGGCCATTTCGCGCCTTGAGCGGCGCTCATGTCCTGCTGGCCGCTGCCCCAACAGCTCCTCCCTGCATCCGCCGCAGGCGGCGGTCGTCGCTGTTGCAGATCACCTGGACGATTTCCAACAGCAAAAAGAAATGACCGCCACGCCCTGACAAGCTGCGGTCATTCTTTTTGACTTAACGCCGGAAGGACGCTGACCATTCGCAGACAGTGCCTTTCTTGTTTATAGTATAGAGCTTTTGCAAGCCATTGTCAAGCAAAACGAGGGATAAGATGGATTCTCTGAAAATCGGAAATATCACCCTGCCCCACCGGGCAGTTTTTGGCCCGATGGCGGGCTTTACGGATGCGCCCTGCCGCCGGCTGATGGCCCAGCACGGCGCAGGATTTACGGTCAGCGAGATGGTGTCCAGCCGGGCGCTGGTCTACCACGACCACAAAACGGTCAGCCTGCTCAAAGCCGAACCCAACGGCGCACCCTACGGCGTGCAGATCTTCGGCGAGGTGCCCCAGATCATGGGCGAGGCTGCAGCGGCCATTGAAGAATACGAGTTCGACTTTCTGGACATCAACATGGGCTGCCCGGCCCCGAAGATCGTCTCGGGCGGCGCAGGCAGCAAGCTGATGCTGGACCCCGACCTCTGCGGCCGCATCGTCGAGCAGGTCAAGGCCCACACCACCCGCCCGGTAACGGTCAAGATGCGGAAAGGCTGGGACGCCGACCACATCACGGCGGTGGAGTGCGCCAAAGCCTGCGAGCAGGCGGGGGCTGAACTCATCGCCGTCCACGCCCGCACCCGGGAGCAGATGTATACCCCGGGCATCGACCCGGACATCATCGCCAAGGTCAAGGCGGCGGTGAAGGTGTCTGTGCTGGGCAACGGCGACATCCACACGGCGGAAGACGCCGTGGAGATGATGCAGCATACCGGCTGCGACGGCGTCATGATCGCCCGTGCTGCGCTGGGCGACCCGTGGCTCTTCGAGCGGGTGAACGCCGCCATCGAGGGCCTGCCGGCTCCCAAGGAGCCGAACCTGCAGGCCCGGATGAACGCTCTCCGCCGTCAGGTGGAAGAGATGGTGGAGCAGAAGGGCGAATACACCGCCATGCCCCAGGCCCGCGCCCAGACGATGCACTATATGAAGGGTCTCAAGGGCGCTGCTGCCCTCCGCCGCTGCTGCTGCACCCTGTCCCGTCTGGAAGACCTGGACGAGCTTATCACGGCGGTGTTCGAAGAGCAGCGCAAGGCCGGGCTGGACCCGGACGACGTGCGGGAAGTCCCCTTCCCGTGATCATTCGCTGCGGGTCAGCTCGTCGAGGTTCTGGGTGAAGCAGGGGAGGCAGTGCGCCATGAACCAGTCGGCCTCGGGGCAGTGCATCCCTTCCAGCGCCTCCCGCTGCTGACGAAGCGCGGCGTCAAATTCGTGGTTGCCGCTGCGCTGCTCCTCCATGCACTTGACGAGGGCCGAGAGCCGGTCAGCAGCTTTCAGGAGCCGCTTTTCCTCGGCGGTCAGCAGGCTGCCGGTGATGAAGGGGCTGACCTCCTCGGCCAGCTCCGGCGGCAGCAGACGGGTCATGGAATCCACGCTCTCGGCCTCCAGCGCCTTATAGGCGTCCCGCAGGCCGGGGCTGCTGTACTTGACCGGCGTGGGCATATCTCCGGTGATGATCTCGGGTGCATCGTGATAGAGCGCCGCCACCGCCACCGTCTTGGGGCGGCAGGGCGTGCCGGTGTACCGCCGCGCGATGAGGCAGAGGGTATGGGCCAGCAGGGCAGTGTCGCAGGTGTGCTCGCTGAGGGATTCCGGGCGGGTGGAGTGCATCAGACTCCACCGGGTGATGTACTTCATCCGCGCCAGAAGGGCGCTGAACGGGTATAGCTTCATGTCGGCCTCCTTGAAGTGTCTTTGAGAGGGTTATACCCGCCCGGCGGGCGAATGTCAAGCAAAACACAAAAATTCTTTTTTTCCACACAGCCGCGTGCTATACTGGAACGCGAGAACGATGCAGGCGATGGGCCTGTGCCGCCCCTCCGGGCGGGGAAAGAGGATAGACAATGGACGATTCAAAAAATCAGGCCGGAAATGCCCGGCTGCTCAATATGCCGGGGCGGCGGGACCAGATGCTCCGCACCATGCTGCTCTGTGCGCTGACGGCGGCGATATTTTTCCTGCCGTTCTATATCATCGACGGCGGATTTTTCCACTACGCGGGCGATTTCAACAGCCAGCAGATCAGCTTCTACCGCTATATGAACGGCTTTATCAAGGGAACAGGCTACCCGGACGGCATGGCCGGCGCGGCCCGCAGCACCTTCTCCTGGGCCACCGACCTGGGCAGCGGCGCGATGAACGCCTACTCATTCTACCTGTACGGTTCGCCCTTCTTCTGGCTGTCCCTCATCTTCCCCCAGAACTGGCTGCCCTACCTCATGGTGCCGCTGCTGGTGCTGAAATTTGCCGTGGCGGGCGGCGGCGCTTACCGCTACCTCTGCCGCTATGTCCGCCGCTCCGACCACGCGGTGCTGGGTGCCTGCCTGTATGCCTTCTCGGGTTTCAGCATCTACAATGTCTTCTTCAACCACTTTATCGACGTGGTGGCCCTCTTCCCGTGGATGCTCTGGGCGCTGGACGAAACGCTCTACGAGCAGGAAGAGCACTACGGCCTCTTCGCGTTCTGGGTGGGGGTCAATCTGCTCAACAACTACTTCTTCTTCATCGGACAGGTCCTCTTCCTCGTCATCTACTTCATCTGCAAGCTGACGACGAAAGATTTCCCGATGAATGTCCGCCTCTTCGTCCGGCTGGCCTTTGAAAGCCTGCTGGGCGCGGCTCTGGGCTTCGTCCTGCTCTGGCCGGCGGTACTCAGCATTTTGCAGAACCCCCGCACCATCGACCTGTCGTCGGGCTGGGGTTTTCTGACCTACTCGAAGGTGCAGCAGTATCTGGCCATCCTGCTGAGCTGGATCTTACCGCCCGATTCGCCCTACATCACCTCCATCTGGTCGGAGGGCATCATCAAGTGGACGAGTATGTCGGCCTATCTGCCCCTGTGCAGTCTGGCCGGCGCGATGGCCTACTGGCGGGCGCGGAAGGGCGACAGCAAAAAGCGCATCGTCGCCACCTGCGCCATCTTCGCGCTGGTGCCGGTGCTCAACAGCGCCTTCTACGCCCTCAATTCCAGCTACTACGCCCGGTGGTACTATATGCCGGTGCTCATCCTCTGCGCCATGACGGCCAGTGCGCTGGAAAGCCCCGACATCTCTGCCGACGAGCTGGACGCCCCGGTCCGCGGCATCGGCTGGCTGATGGCCGCGACGCTGGCGTTTGCCCTGGTGCCGGTGCAGGACGGCGACACCAAAGAATGGTCGCTGGGTGTGCTGCAGAACCCCGGCCAGTATGCCGCCGTCCTGAGCTTCGGCATCGGCGGTCTGATCCTGTACCGCCTGCTCTGCCGCCGCTGGCGGGGGAGCCAGGCCTTTGCCCGTCGGATGACAGCAGTGGTGCTGGCCTTTGCCTGCGCGTTCGGCATGGTACACATCGGCATCGGCAAGTTCGGCCAGTGGCACACCGACAGCGACCTTGTGGAGCAGTACACCTCTGCCATCAAGCTCAAGGATGACCTGCCCGAGGGCGACTGGCGCGTGGATACCTACAAGACCCACGACAACCTCGGCCTCTGGCTCGACAAGAGCAGCCTGCAATACTTTGGCAGCACGGCTGCACCCAGCATCCTCAGCTTCTACCCGGCACTGGGCGTCAAACGGGATGTCCGCAGTGAGCCGGACATCTCCAACTACGCCCTGCGGGGTCTGCTGAGTGTCAAGTACCTCATCACCACGCCCGAAAAGCAGGAAGATTTCCTCGCCGCTGCGGACGACGGATGGAGCTACTACGACACCAAAGACGGCTTCATGCTCTATGAGAACGAGAACTACGTTCCCATGGGCTTTACCTACGACTACTATATTACGGAGGAGTCCTACGAGACGACCGTTAAAAATACCCGCGCGAACCTCCTGATGCGGGCGCTGGTGCTCAGCGAAGAGGACGCCGAAACCTACGGCAAGTACCTCGAGAAGCTGCCTGACGCAAAGCTGGACGACCTGTGGTACGACACCTATGTCTCTGACTGCGCTGACCGCCGCGCCTCGGCCTGCAGCAGCTTCCGGATGACCAACTCCGGCTTCCATGCGGAGATCACGCTGAAGAAGGATAACCTTGTCTTTTTCTCCGTACCGTACGACGATGGATTCACGGCCTATGTCAACGGCAAAGAGGCTGAGGTCATCCGGGTGGACGAGGGACTGATGGCCGTCCTGGCCCCGGCGGGGGAGAACACCATCGACTTCGTCTATCAGGCCGACGGTTATTCCCTGGCCAGTAAAGTCTCGCTGGCAGCGCTGGCGGTATTCGTCCTATACGCCGGGTATTTTGTCTGGAAGAAAAAGAAACACTGTTGAATCGCGGTTTGTCAATGCGCATTCTCCCATAAAATACAGAGCGCTTTTTGTGGAAAGAGCGAATAGCCCTCCCGGCCAAAACGTGATAAAATAAACACGTTGTGCTGCCGGAGCAGCCGGAAAGGAAGCGCGAAAGCTATGGAACAAAGCTATTTGATGCCGGGACAGGAACGATGGGAATCATTCCGGGATGCAAATGGGGTGCCGAAAGTTCGCTATTCTTACTGCTCGCTGAAAGGGCGGCTGTTCCGCTGTGTGAGCTGCAGCCGGGAAGAGGCCGAGCGCCTGTGCGAGGACTGGCTGGTAGGCCAGGACCGCTGCTACCGCAACTGAAGATCCGATCTGACAAGACTGCCGTGCAAAAAGACGATGCACGGCAGTCTTTTTCATGCGTCAGAAACGGACGGGCTGCACCCTCTCCCAGCCTAAATTCTCACCGGATATGAAAGCGAAGGAGCTGCTGGAGACCATCCAGTCCAACGCCATCAAGTGCTTCGACTACATGAAGGAGAACAACGCCATCCTCTAATATCGGCCGCTGCTACACGATGGCAAAGCCGGTGGATACGCTGCTGGGCGAATTCCACGCCCAGAGAGGCACCCGCTATGCGCCCGAGGTGGTGGCGCTGCTGGAATGAGGAGAGCTTTTTCTCTTCACATTTCCCCCTCCCTTCGCATACATCGGTGGGAAGGGGGAATGCAATGTGAACGTCTATCTGTTTGCGGCGGTCATCCTGCTGCTGCCGGCGCTCTGTACGGCGCTGGGAGCGGCGGGGGTCTTCTTAGTGCGTCGGGCCGACGAGCCCCGCACCCGGCGGATGCTCTGCGGCATGGCGGCGGGCATCATGCTGGCCGCCAGCGTGTGGAGCCTGCTGCTGCCTGCCATCGAGCGGGCGGAGGCCGGGACGCTGCCGGTCTGGCTGGCCCCGGCGGCGGGGTTGGTGCTGGGTGCTGTGGGCCTGCTGCGGCTGGAAGAGGCTGCCGGGCGGCTGATGCACACCGGGTCAAAAGAGCATGGCCGGATGGGCCGGGTGGTGCTGGCCGTGACTCTCCACAATCTGCCCGAGGGCATGGTGGTGGGACTTGCGGCGGCGCTGGCCCTGCAGGGTGAGCCGGAGGCCGTCAGCGGGGCGCTGGCCCTTGCGCTGGGCATCGGCTTGCAGAATATCCCGGAAGGCGCGGCGGTGAGCCTGCCGCTGGCGCAGGCCGGGCAGGGGAGGCGGAAAGCCTTCTGCGCCGGTGCGGCGTCGGGCCTCGTGGAGCCGCTGGGAGCATTGCTGGCGCTGGCTCTCGCGGGCTGGGTGAGCGCGGCTCTGCCGTGGCTCATGAGCGCCGCCGCCGGGTGTATGGTCTGTGTGACGGCTCAGGAGATGATCCCGGAAGCCGTGGAGCAGGACGAACCGGCGGGCGTCATCAGCGTGGTGCTGGGGTTCGCCCTCATGATGGCGCTGGATATTGCGCTGTAGCAAAAAAGCCGATGCAGTTGCATCGGCTTTTTTGCTGTCAGTTCTCTTTTGCGAGGTAGACCGTCGTGGAGGGAAATGCGAAATCCACGCCGTCGGCCTTCATCACGTCCATGATGTTGAGGTTCAAATCGTTCTGCATCCGCAAAAACACGCCGAGGTCGGCGGTGCGCAGATAGGCAGAGACCATCAGGTTGATGCTCGAGTCGCCGAAGCCGGTCATCCGGACAAAGGCGGTGTCCTCGTAGGTGTCGGGGCTGGCCTTGAGCATGGCGTCGAGGTCGGCCATCAGCTTTTCCAGCTGGGGTCGGGTGGTGTCGTAGGTAACGCCCAGCGTGAAGCGGTAGAGCCGCTTGTTGCGGAGGGTAGCGTTGTTGATGGTGGCACTGCTGACGGTGCTGTTGGTGAGGATGTAGATGGAGTTATCCACGGCCCGGACTTTCGTGGAGCGGAAGTTGATGTCCACCACTTCGCCCTCCACGTCGCCGACGGTGATCCAGTCACCGATGGAGAAGGGCTTGTCCAGCAGGATGACCACGCCGCTGAAGAAATTCTTGGCCATATCCTGTGCGGCCAGAGAGATCGTAAGGCCGATAAGACCGGCACTGGCCACGACGCTGCCCACGGGCAGGCCGCTTTCCTGTGCGATGGTCGCGCCGCAGAGCACCACGACGGCTACTTTGTAGACTTTATCCAACAGGGTGAGCAGGGTGCGGTTGGTGCGGACTTCTTCACTGGAGGAGGCCAGCAGCAGAGCCGCGATGCCGGAAGCGTGGTAGAAGCCGGTGCCGATGAGAAAGACCAGCATCATCCGATAGGCTTTGAGCAGCAGGGCCGGAAGACCGGGGATGGCCCAGGGCAGGCTGCGCAGAGCCAGATACATGCCGGTGTACCACGCGATGCGGGCCGCCGGGCGGGCAAAGCTTTCCAGCAGGGGGTGCGTAAAGGCAAAGTGCCAGCTGCGCTTCAGCAGGCGGGGGAAGAGATTTTTTTGCATCCAGCGGCTGAAGACCCAGCCGATGAACAGCAGGGCCAGCGCACAGACGCACCGGGCTGCAAAGGCCAGCCAGCCTTCCAGCAGCAGTCCGGCGATGGAAAAGCCGAGATCGTTGATGGTGAAAAGCATAGAAACAGATACCTTCCTGACGAATAATAAAATCAGTATATCATATTACAGCCGGCGGTGCAAATCGGGAGAGGCTTGTTAAGAAAATGCATAAAAGGGCTTGACAAGACAAACCCGCCGCGTTATACTCTGCGAAGAAAGTTCGTTTCAGGGCGGGGTGCGATCCCCCACTGGCGGTACAGCCCGCGACCACTCCCAAAGAGTGCTGACCCGGTGAGACTCCGGGGCCAACGGTATAGTCCGGATGCAAGAAACGGCAGACAATTTGATTTGTTTGTGCGCGCCCTGTTATAGTGTAAGCTATGGCAGGGCGCGTTTTCATTTGTCTTCCCGGTTCCGGCGAGCGAGAAAAGGGCTTTCCAGTCTTTATTTGAATGGGGCCACCCGCCCCGGGAGGAAAATTATGAGAAAAGATACGACCCACAACCTGACCGTTGCCGCCATGCTCAGCGCAGTGGCGTTCATCCTGATGTTCATCGAGTTCCCCGTCCCGATGCTCATCCCGTCCTTCGTCAAGATGGACTTCTCCGACCTGCCCGCCCTGCTGGGCGCGTTCGCCCTCGGCCCGGTGTACGGCGTGGTCATCAGCTTCTTGAAGAACTTGCTCCACATCGTCATCAAGGGTACCAGCACTGCCTGTGTCGGCGAGCTGTGCAACTTTATGCTGGGCGCGGTCTTCTCCGCTGTGGCGGGCTTCATCTACAAGCATCATAAGAGCCGCAAGACCGCCATCCTCGGCGCGGCAGCGGGTGCCGCCGCAATGGCCGTCTTCAGTGTACCCTCCAACTACTTCATCACCTATCCGGCCTATGTGGAGTTCTACCATATGCCGCTGGAGGCCATCCTCGGCATGTATCAGGCCATCCTGCCCTCTGCCGACAGCCTCATGAAGTGCCTCGTCATCTTCAATCTGCCCTTCACGCTGGTCAAGGGTCTGCTGGACGCTGTGCTCTGCATGGTCATCTATAAGCCCCTGTCTCCCATCCTGCATGGCCGGAAGTAATTTGAATAAACGAAATGGGCATGTGCCGCCGGCACATGCCCATTTTGTTTATTGTAACGCTCCTTTATCGAGCCACTTGCCCCTTGCAAGCCGAATGAGGAACAGCGCGCCCCGGATGCAGAGCTCGATGCACATGGCGGCCCAGACGCCCACGAGGCCCAGCCGGGGAGCCAGCAGGAAGGCGAGGGTGAGCCGGACGCCCCACATGCTGAACAGGTTCAGCAGGAAGCAGCCTGTGCTGTCGCCTGCGCCCTGCATCGCGCCGCTTGCTACGATGCTGGCCCCGAACATCGGCTCTGCAAAAGCCTCGATGCGGAGGACCTGCGCACCCAGCGCGATGACGGCGGCATCTGCCGTGAAGATGCCCATGAGGGCCGGGGCGAAGAGCCAGAGCCCCACGCCGGACAGTGCCATGATGCCGATGCCCATTGCCGTGCAGAGCCAGGCGAACCGCTTCGCCATATCCCGGCGGTGTGCGCCGACGGCCTGCCCGATGAGGGCGATGGAGGCGTCCTGAATGCCGTAGCCTGCCATGTAGCAGAGGCCCTCGGCGCTGACGCCGAGGCTGTTGGCCGCGATGGCCACCGTGCCGAGGCCCGAGACGATCCGGACGAGCAGCACCTGCGCCGACGAGAGGGCCGCACGCTCAGCGGCCAGCGGTGTACCCACCCGCCAGAGGTTGCGCAGGCAGGCGGAGGTGATGCGCCAGCTGCCGGGCTTTCGGATGCAAAGCGGGCCGTCCCGCAGCAGCAGGACGCCCAGCGCCAGCAGACCGCCGATGGCCGTGGAAAGCGCTGTGCCAAGCGCCGCACCCGGGACTTCGAGGCCGGCACCCCAGACTGTGACGCTCTGGCCGAAGAGCTGGATCTGCCGGGTGGGGTTGATGAGGAAGAAGTTGAACACCACATCCAGCGCGCAGACCAGCACGCTGATGAGGCTGGGCGTCAGGGCGTCGCCGGTGGCCCGGAGCATGGCTGTGTACATTCCCATGGCCATCGTGAAGGGGAGGGCCGCCGACCAGATGGCGAAGTAGGCGCTGGCATCGGCTTGGAGCGAGATGTCCGCCCCCAGCCACCCGGGCAGGAAACGGCTGATGCCGACGCCGAAAGCCGCAGCGCCCAGACCCAGGATGAGGTTGAAGAGCATGGACTGCCGCAGCACGCCCCGGGCGTCCTGCTGGCGGTCGGCCCCGAGGTACTGGGCGATCTGGATCGAAAACGCGGTGTACAGTCCCACAAGGATGCCGTGGAGCAGCCAGGTGCTCGAGCTGACGATGCCGATGGCGGCGGTGGCCTCTGCGCCGATGTGGCCCACCATGGCGGCGTCGATGTACTCCATCGCCGTGACCACCAGCTGCTCCAGAATGGAAGGGATGCTCAGCGCCAGCGCGATGCGGGCCGTGTCGGACAGCGGGATGTCCTCGCCCTGCCGCATCCGGGCCGAGAGCTGCTCCAAAGAAAGTGTCATGTCGTCTCCTGTTTTCTGTGTTGATAAGCGGTCTTACTATTATAGGCACGGGGAGAAAAATTGTCAAACTGGGCGATTGATTTTTTGGCTCTGGCGTGATACACTCTCGGAGTAAGAAGAATATCATTGAAAGAGGTTCAAAATATGCTGCAGCTTATTTCAGCTACCGGCCAGCAGACCGTGGACGCGCTGGCGTTCCTGCTGGCGTTTGCCCTGACCGCCCTGATGGACTCGGTCTTCCACGACAAGCTCCCCCACGACCATGGCCGTGCCTTCGCCGTCAACGGCGAGCTCTCCAAGGGCAAGGCCCGGGGCTCCGGACTCATCTTCGTGCTCTGCATCGCGCTGGTGACGCTGGCGGTGGTGCCTTTTAAGGTAGAGTACCTTATTTATACCGTTCTGCTCATCGCCTCCATGCTGTCGGGCTACTTTGACGACGCCTCCGAGACGGCGTGGAACGAGTACAAGAAGGGCCTCATCGACTTCGTCATTGCCGTGGTGGCAGGTGTTACCTACCTGAACTTCAACGGCACGAGCGTCAACTTCCTGAGCACTACTTTCACCATTGCCTATCCGCTCTACCTGCTGCTCATCGTCATCCTCATCTGGGCCAGCATCAACGTGGTCAACTGCACCGACGGCGTGGACGGCCTGTCCGCCAGCCTCGCGGTGGTGAGCATCGGCACCTTCCTGCTGGCTTACGGCGAGGAGCTGGGGGGCTACTCCACCGCTGCCATCGTCTTTATCGGCGCACTGCTGGCCTACCTGTGGTCCAACGCAAAGCCTTCCAGCCTCCTGATGGGCGACGCCGGCAGCCGCGCCATGGGCTTCTTCCTCGCCATCCTGGCCCTCAAGAGCGTCCACCCGTTCGCCTTCCTGCTGGCGGCGCTGGTGTTCATCGTGGACGGCAGCCTCGGCATCCTGAAGATCAGCTTCAAGCGCTTCCTCCACATCAGCATCCTCAAGAACACCCTCACCCCGCTGCACGACCATGTGCGCAAGCGCATGGGCTGGAGCGACGAGCAGGTGGTGGCCCGCTGGCTCATCCTGCAGGCCGTCGCATCGGCGCTGCTCCTGCTGATGACCCGCTGATTTACGGATTTTAAGTACGATGTTTGTGCAGCTTTCCAAAATGCAGATTGACCCGCTCTGATTTTTGTTGCACTTTATGGATTGAAAGTCAAGCGGAAAAAGGCTATACTTTAACCAACGAAAGCAAAGGCGCTTAAGTGGATGGATTCACTTTGCGCCTTTTTTGTTTTTTCGTTTTTGTGTGCGGTTCGGGAAAGCCGCACAGGATGCGCTGTCCGCGGCGCTGGAGCACGGACGACAGAACAGGATAGGGAAAGGCGGGGATCACAGTGATCAAACTCGAACACGTTGACAAGTACTTCGGAGACCTGCACGTCCTCAAAGACGTGAACCTCGAGGTCGCCGAGGGCGAAAAGCTGGTCATTATCGGACCGTCCGGCAGCGGCAAATCTACCACCGTCCGCTGCATGAACTTTCTGGAAGAGCCGACCAGCGGCCACGTCTACATCGACGGTCAGGAGCTGACCAACAAGAACAAGACCAGGATCGTCCGCGACAACATGAGCATGGTCTTCCAGCAGTTCAACCTCTACCCCCACATGACGGTGCTCAAAAATCTGACGCTGGCACCCATGAAGCTCCATCACAAGACCAGGGCAGAGGCCGAAGAGCTGGCATATCATTATCTTGAGGTCGTCGGCCTCCGGGACAAAGCGGATGTCTACCCTCCGCAGCTGTCCGGCGGCCAGCAGCAGCGCATCGCCATTGCACGCGCCCTCTGCGCACAGACCAAGATCATCCTGTTCGACGAGCCGACTTCGGCCCTCGACCCTGAGACCATCCAGGAAGTGCTGGATGTCATGGTAAAGCTGGCACACGAGAAGAACATCACGATGGTGGTCGTCACCCACGAGATGGGCTTTGCACGAAACGTGGCCGACCGCATCGTCTTTATGGCGGACGGCCAGATCATTGAGGAAGGCACGCCGGAGCACTTCTTCACCAACCCCAAGAACGAGCGCGTCCGGCAGTTCCTGAGCAAGATCGTCCGCTGAGAGGACGAACAACAAAGGTTGACACGGCAGGGGCTCACAAGTTGTGGTGAGACGCCGTTGTTGATAACAGGCCGTTTTCGGAGCGGACAGGGAAAGCCGCTCGGGCCGAAAAAACAAAGAGGAGTGGTTTATTATGAAAAAGATCTCGCGTCGTGATTTTCTGAAAGTCACTGGTTTGGTGGGCGCTGCTGCTGCCCTGACCGCCTGCGGCGGCTCTGCAAGCTCCACCGCAACCTCCACGGCCTCTTCTGCCGCCGGCAGCGCAGCCGCTTCCACCGCAGCACTGGGCGCTGACACCCAGGCCATCGTGGACCGCGGTGTCCTGAAAGTGGGCGTCAAGAACGCAGTTCAGGGCTTCAGCTTCCAGGATACCCTCACCGGCGAGTACAAGGGCCTCGAGGACAGCCTCGCAGAGATGATCGCAGAGCACCTCGGCGTGGACGTTGAGTTCACCACGGTCACCGCCGCCACCCGCGGCGAGCTGCTGGACTCCGGCGACATCGACGCCGTTCTGGCTACCTTCACCATCACCGAAGAGCGCAAGAAGAGCTGGGACTTCTCCACCCCCTACTATACCGACTACGTTTCCGTTCTGGTGGAGGACTCCGCCGGCATCAAGGGTCTGGCTGACCTGAAGGACAAGGTCGTGGGCGTCTCCTCCGGCTCCACCTCCGCTCGTGCTCTGGTCAAGGCCATGATCGACGAGGGCGTGCTGGACGGCGCAAACTTCGACGCCGACACCTTCAACGCCGACACCTGGAAGGATGGCGTCTCCTTCCGTCAGTACGACGACTATCCCGCCATCAGCACCGCACTGAGCGCAGGCGAAGTGCAGGGCTTCTGCGTCGATAAGTCCATCCTCGCCATCTACAAGACCGAGGGCCGCAGCTACGTTGACGCTGAGTTCAGCCCGCAGGAGTATGGCGTCGCTACCAAGAAGGGCAGTGACTTCTCCACCCTGTGCGACGACCTCGTCAAGGGCTGGCTGGCAGATGGCACCATCGAGCAGCTCATCAAAGACAACGGTCTGGAGTAAGTCCAGACTTTTCAGAACCAAGAGAGTGCAGGGAAAGGGGAGTTTGCCATGTCTGGCTTGTTTTCGTTAGAGTCCTGGTCCACCGTCTGGACGCATCGTGAGAGTTTTCTGCTGGGTCTGGGCAACACGCTGCAGACCGCCGTCTGCGCACTGGCGCTGGCCTTCATCATCGGCGCTGCGCTGGGCCTGATGTCCACCAGCGGCAGTAAGCTGCTGCGCATCATCGCCCGCATTTACGTCGAGTTCGTCCAGAACACCCCGCTGCTGCTGCAGCTGTGCTTCCTGTATTATGCGCTGGCATTTGCAGGCGTGAGCCTCGGCGTCATCCGCACCGGCATCATTGCACTGGGCGTTTACACCGGCGCTTACATGGGCGAGGTCGTCCGCGCCGCCATCGAGTCTGTGCCGAAGGGCCAGTTCGAGGCCGCACAGGCGCAGGGCTTCAACTATCTGCAGCGGATGGGCTACATCATCCTGCCCCAGAGCATCCCCGTGATGCTCCCTCCGATGGTCAACCAGGTGGTCAACCTCTTCAAGAACACCTCCTGCCTCTACATCGTGGGCGGCGCTGACCTCATCAGCGTGACCTACAGCTTCGTCACCGGTGCTTCCACCGGCGGCGCATACGCCCCCGCTTATATCGTCTGCGGCCTCATCTTCTTCGTGGTCTGCTTCCCGCTGTCCACCCTGGCAGCCCGCTGGGAGGCTTCCCTCAAGGAGCGCAAGGGCCGCGTGAACACGGGTCTCAAGACCGCTGCCAAGAAAGTAGAGCTGAAGGAGGCTGCCTGATATGAAGACGCTTGCTGCAAGCCTTTCCATCCTGACAAGAGAGGGCGTCATGCTCTACCTGCTGCGGGGCGTGGCCTTCACCTGCATCATCTCGGTGCTGGGCGTCATCATGGGCCTCATCGTGGGCTCTCTGCTGGCGCTGGCCCGCACCTACTGCAAAAAGGGCCCGGCCCGCATCCTCGGCTGGTTCGCTACCGCCTACATCGAGCTGTTCCGCAATACGCCCTACCTGCTCTGGATCTTCATCTGTGTGGTGTTCTGCCCCTGCCCGGGCTTCTTCGCCCGCAAGATGTTCGGCCTGACCAGCGTGGAGATGAAGCTTCTGTTCAAGGCTGCTCTGGCCCTCATCCTCTTCAACTCCTCCGTCATCGCCGAGATCGTCCGCGGCGGCCTGAACGGCGTGTCCAAGGGCCAGTTCGAGGCCGGCTATGCACAGGGCTTCAACACCGCTGAGGTGCTGCTCTACATCGTCCTGCCGCAGGCTTACCGCAACATCGTGCCGACCCTGCTCAGCCAGGTCATCACCACCATCAAGGACTCCTCCTATCTGGCAAATGTGGCCACCATCGAGCTGATGGCCCGCATCCGCCAGCTGCTGAGCGCCGCCGGTACTTACAACGGTCTCGGCACGGTGAACGTCTCCGACGTCATGGTGCTGTTCGGTACGGCCTGCGTCATCTACTTCATCATCAACTTCACCTTGAGCTGTGTGGTGCGCGCAATGCAGAACCGCCGCAGGAAGGCTCTGGTCTTTGCCCCGGCAAAGGCCGCATAAACTAAGACCTATTCCAATTTCCCAATTATTCCCCTGTCATTGTTCTGTCAATGCCAAAAGCGCCCGGCGGGTATCCGCCGGGCGCTTTTGGTGTATAGAGATATTCCGATATGCCAAAGCCTCTCCCTTTGGGAGAGGTGTCATTGCAAAGCAATGACGGAGAGGGCAAGCCCGGCGAGGCAGAGCCACTGCACAGCGATAGGCAGACTCTTTGTCAGAGCGAAACGATCGCCGCATCCATGTCTCTCTGTCAGCATCCTTGCCCTCTCAGGCGCTCCGCGCCAGCTCTCCCAGGGGGAGAGCCTTTAGCGGGAAATTATACGCTCTTCTCTGCCGCCTCCACCACATGGCTCACCAGCACGGAAGTCGTCACGGTGCCGACGCCGCCGGGGACGGGGGTGATGGCCTCCACCACCGGCTCTGCCTCGCCAAAGCGGACGTCACCGCAGAGCCTGCCTTCCTCGTTGACATGGATGCCCACATCCACGACGACCTGACCGGCCCGCAGATGCTCTGCGCCGATGAAGCCCATCCTGCCCATGGCCACCACCACAACATCGGCCTCGCGGCAGACATCGGGCAGGTTCTGGGTGCGGGAGTTGCAGAGGGTGACGGTGGCGTTTTCCCGGTCCAGCATCATGGCTGCGGGCTTGCCCACCACGAGGCTGCGTCCCACGACGACGGCCCGCCTGCCGGAGAGGGGAATGTTGTAGAATTTCAAAATTTCAAGACAGGCCTGCGCCGTGCAGGGCGGGTAGCCGACGGCAGTGTTGGTGAAGACACCGGCCAGCGAGCCGTCGGTGATGCCGTCAATGTCCTTTTCGGGCGAGAGTGCGGCGCGGATGGTCCTGTCATCAAACTGTTTGGGCAGGGGGCGGAAGAGCAGACAGCCGTGGATGGCGGCGTCTGCGTTGATGCCGGCAATGACGCGCAGCAGCTCTTCCTGCGCAGCGTCGGCGGGCAGAAGGAACTGCTTCACCTCGACGCCCACTTTCGCACAGCGGGCCATGACGCCTTTCTCGTAGGAGAGGTCATCGGGGCGCGCACCCACCCGGACGACGGCCAGCGTGGGGACAACGCCCTTTTCCCGCAGTGCGGCACAGCGGGCGGCATTTGCTTCGTTCATGGCGGCCACGACGGGCGCACCCTTCAAAATGGTAGACATATACGTTCCCTTTCTCTGCATCAGGCCCGCAGGCGGCTTGCCACGGACTGGTAGACTTCGTCGGCCAGCGGCAGATATTCCGCCAGCATCCGGGCCGCTTTTTCGTCCAGCGCGGCGGCATGGACGCGGTCGGTCATGAGCTTTGTGTTGATGGCGACATTCAGCGCCGACGCCTGAAGCGCGGCCTTGCAGAACAGCGCCGCACAGCCTGCGTCTGAGACAGCCAGCACACTGCCCTTTTCGGCGTAATCGGCCGCAAGACGGATGCCCTCACAGCAGGCGTCCATGATGTCCAGCGGCACGGCGCAGGCCCCGTCCAGCGCCTCGGCCAGCACAGCGGCCTTGTGGGCCTGCTGTTCGGGCGTCTCTCTGGGCAGGCCGTAGGCCGCCGCCAGAGGCGTGAATGCGTCGGCGTCCGCCTGCACGAGGGCTTCCAGCCGTTTGCGCAGGGCTTCAGCACGGGCATTCAGCGCCAAAATCTCTTCTTCCACAGCGGCGTATTTCTTTTTGCCGGTGGTGAGATCCCCCACCATGTTGCCCAGCGCGACGCCTGTCGCACCCACGAGGGCCGCCGCGCCGCCGCCGCCCGGGGCGGCGGCTTTGCTGGCAAGCCGGCTCAGAAAGTCCTCACAGCTCAGTTGTGTCAGATCCAAAGTAAAGTCCTCCCTCTGTCACGAATCCGTCCAGTTTTTCGTCATGGGCGTCCACTGCCGCTTTATCCACCCGCTGGGCCTCAAAGGCCACGCCCAGTTTCACAGCCCGGGTGCAACGGGGGAGATAGCGGTCATAGTAGCCTTTCCCCATCCCGACGCGGCGGCAGACTGCATCAAAAGCCGTGCAGGGGACCAGCACGAGGTCGAGCTGGTCTGGCCGTAAAACCTCCGACCGGCTTAAAATGGGTGTGCGGATGCCGTAGAGCCCCACTTCCCAGCCGTCCGGCCCCGGCACAGCGGCTGTCAGCGAAAAGCCCTCGCCGCAGACGGGGTAGGCCAGCGTTTTGCCCTGCCGGGCCGCTTCCACAGCCAGCGCCGAGAGGTCGGCTTCGCCGCCGAAGGCCGCGTAGAGCAGGATGCTTTCTGCCTTTTTGAAGCAGTCCAGAGCCATGATGCGGGCGCAGAGAGCGGCGTTGGAACGGGTGCGCTCAGTGTCCGACAACGCCCGGCGGGCCGCAATGCCCGCTTTGCGCTGTGCGGCTTTTTGCTCCGTGATGGTCATGGCAATGGGCTCCTTTCTGCAGCCGGTGGGCAAATCTGCACAAAAACCGGGACGGATTTTTGTTATAATAATAAGCGCTGGGCGCAGAAAAAGCAAGGCTTTGGCAGGATGGGTGAAATATCTTCATCCAAACGAAAAGAAACGAATCAAATCGTATCGGTTTGTGCGAAATGCTGTTGAAGAAATCCACGATGTCTGGTATCATGGAAACAGACGGGCCGGAATGAGCGGACGCCTGTGTAAACTGATTTTTGCATCAGAGAGAGGGGTAAATCGTATGTACAACGATATGATGGATACCATCGGCCTCGTGGAAAAGGCCGACCCGGAGCTGGCTGCGGCCATGGACCGTGAGCTGACCCGCCAGCGGGAAAATATCGAGCTCATCGCCAGCGAGAACATCGTCTCGCCCGCCGTCATGGCCGCCATGGGCAGCATCCTCACCAACAAGTACGCCGAGGGCCTGCCCGGCAAGCGCTACTACGGCGGCTGTGCCTATGTGGATGAGGTGGAGAACATCGCCATCCAGCGCGCCTGCAAGCTGTTCGGCGCAAAGTACGCCAACGTCCAGCCCCACTCCGGCGCACAGGCCAATCTGGCCGTCTACTTCGCCCTGCTCGATCTGGGCGATACCGTCATGGGCATGGACCTGTCTCAGGGCGGTCATCTGACCCACGGCTCTCCGGTGAATATGTCCGGCAAGAACTATCACTTCGTCTCCTACGGCGTCGGCGAAGATGGCCGCATCGACTATGCTGAGCTGGAAAAGCAGGTCAGGAAGGTCCGTCCCAGGATGATCGTGGCAGGCGCTTCGGCCTACCCCCGTGCCATCGACTTCGAAAAGCTGGCTGAGATCGCCCACGGCTACGGGGCCTTCCTGATGGTGGATATGGCCCACATCGCGGGCCTCGTGGCCGGCGGGATGCACCAGAGCCCGGTGCCTTACGCCGACGTCGTGACCACCACCACCCACAAGACCCTGCGCGGCCCCCGCGGCGGCCTCATCCTGACCAATAATGCCGTGCTGGCCAAGCGCATCAACTCCGCCGTCTTCCCCGGCACCCAGGGCGGCCCGCTGGAGCACGTCATCGCGGCCAAGGCCGTCTGCTTTGGCGAGGCACTCAAGCCCGAGTTCAAGGACTACGCCCGCAAGATCGTGGAGAACGCACAGGCCATGGCCGCTGAACTGCAGGCCCGCGGCGTCAAGCTGGTGTCCGGCGGCACCGACAACCACCTGATGCTCCTCGACCTGCGGGACGAGGAATGCACCGGCAAGGAGCTGGAAGCCCGCCTCGACAGCGTCCACATCACCGCCAACAAGAACACCGTCCCCGGCGAGACCCGCAGCCCCTTCGTGACTTCCGGCGTCCGTCTGGGTACTCCGGCTGTCACCACCCGTGGTATGGGCGAGGCCGAGATGAAGGTCATTGCGGACTGCATCGCCGACTGCATCTGGCACTACGACGAGAAGAAGGACGACATCTCCGCCCGCGTGCTGGCCCTGACCAAGGCTTTCCCCCTGTACGAATAAGGAAAGCCTCTCCCTTTGGGAGAGGTGGCATTGCGAAGCAATGACGGAGAGGGCAA
>ERZ791737.749-NODE-749-length-21379-cov-18.121553_pt1 | contig 21379 bp, 17 predicted proteins | sample MGYA00510042_ERZ791737 | MGnify/ENA primary metagenome ERZ791737 (study PRJEB30046, sample SAMN00791965) | human gut metagenome | study: EMG produced TPA metagenomics assembly of the A metagenome-wide association study of gut microbiota in type 2... | reverse complement strand
AATTACAGTATTTTTATTCATTTTTTTATAATCCATTATTTATTTAACTATAAATCTAATTAAAATATAACATAGATTAAAAAATTTGTCAAGCTTTTATTTGAAAAAATTTAATTCTATGACATGTAAAATATACGAAAATTCTTTATTTAATATGTTTAATAATGAATTTTATGAAATATTAAAAATATAGACAATATATAAAAATGTTATATAATAAAATAGTTTACAAATAATAAATTGAAAATCTATAATTATGAGATACATTTTTATTTTAACTATTATATCGATGCTTCTATATTCATGCAAAGACGCCGATGCAAGTCCTTCTAAAGATAATAAATTTTATTTTAATCCTACAAACGCGTATAATTATATAAAAAAACAAGTCGATTTTGGAGCGAGAGTTTACGGAAGCGAAGCTCATAAAAATGCAAGAATATTTTTTAAAGAAGAAATGAAATCTATGGGTTATAAAGTTTTTACGCATAATTTTGAAGCTCCTTATATTAAAGGCAGAAAAGGAGAAAATATTTACGCTTTTTTGAAAGGCGAAATTGAAGAATATATTATTATAGCGAGCCATTATGATAGTCGTTCCGTAGCGGAAAAAGATAAAAAAATTGAAAACAGAAATAAACCTATTGACGGCGCAAATGACGGAGCGAGCAGTTCGGGTGTATTGCTTGAACTTATGAATTCTTTGAAAAATGAAAAATTGCATTATGGAATTTGTTTTATTTTATTTGATTTGGAAGACGATGGAAATTTATTTTATAATAATGGAAACGGTTTAACTGAAACGGATTGGATTCAAGGAAGCATTGCATTTGTAAATGATAAAATTTTAGAAAAGGAAAAAATAAAATTTGGAATACTTCTAGATATGGTTGGAGGTTATAACGCTAAATTTAAATACGAAAGTCTTGCTTACGCTTATTACCCGAATATATACGATAAGATTTGGGAATATGCAAAAAGTTTAGGATTTGGAAATTATTTTATTAAAGAACATTACGGAATTATAACGGACGACCATATTCCATTTATAATGAATAAAATTCCTTTTATCGATATAATAGATATGGATTATAAATATCATCATACTTCAGAAGATACGATTGATAAAATCGATATTAAAACTCTCGAAGCTATTGGATTTACAATAGAATATATTTTAAAAAATGCCGACAAAATATTTTAATTTATTATTATTTAAAATAATTAAAAAATATATTATAATAATAAAATGAAAATTAGATTGGCAAAAATTTCAGACGCTTCTTCTCTGCTTAAGATTTATTCCCAATATATAGAAACAGCTATAACTTTTGAATATATTCTTCCGACAGTTTCGGAATTTGAAAAAAGAATTGAAAATATTATTGAAAAATATCCTTATTTAGTTTACGAAGAGAAAGGAGAGATTTTAGGATACGCTTACGCTCATAGATATATTGAGAGAGAGGCTTATCAATGGAATGTAGAGCTATCGATATATTTAGATAAATCAAGCGTTTCAAAAGGTTTTGGTAAAAAATTATGTTTAACTTTAATTGAAATTCTGAAATTTCAAGGCATAAAAACGGTTTATAGTTTGATAACATCTCCGAATATTAAAAGCGAAAAATTGCATATTTCTTTGGGTTTTGAAAAAATCGGAGAATATCATAAAACGGGATATAAATGCGGAAATTGGCATAATGTTTCTATATTTGAAAAAGAAATTGCGGAACATGAATTAAATCCGAAGCCGTTTACTTTTATGAAAGATATTGATTTAAAAACTATAGAAAAAATTATTGAAAATTTAGATTTATCAATATAAAATCCTAAAATTTTATAAATACTTATTTTTTACTTAAATTACAGTAAACATAATAACTCTTGCCACTACATAAAATAATCTTTTTGTTTTGTATTTTTTGTTATAGTCATAATTAACTTCTTTTTGGATTTAATCCTAATATTTCTTATTTATTTTACTTAAAGATAAGAATTATTTCTGTAGAAAAAATATATAATATAACTATTGCATTATTTTTATTTATATTATACTATATTCTATAAATAATCGGCGATAGCGGTAAATGGATATTCTTTGCAGGTGTATCTGTTGACTAAGAAAGGCAATCATTAAAAATAATATTGCTGGAACGAAAAAACCCTATGCGGGTAGCGACGAGTAAACTGTGTTTTATACATTAGTATATAAGTATTAAGCTATCCCAAAAAATAACGCATAGGGAGTTTTTAAATGAACGGTAATATAATAGTTTCCTTACAAAATATCAATGTTTCTTACGGCGAAAATTCTATTTTAGAAAATCTTAATTTAGAAATAAAAGACAAAGAATTTTTAACCTTGCTCGGACCTTCAGGCTGCGGCAAAACAACAATTTTAAGAACGATAGCGGGATTTATAAAACCCGATTCGGGAAAAGTTTTTTTTGACGGAAAAGTTATAAACGATATGCCAGCTTATAAAAGAGAAGTGAATACGGTTTTTCAAAGATACGCTTTATTTCCGCATTTAAATGTTTTTGAAAATATAGCTTTCGGACTCAATCTAAAAAAAGTAAATAAATCGGAAATTAAAGAAAGAGTTTATCAAATGCTTAAAATGGTTAATTTGGAAAATTACGGAGCAAGAAATATAAATAATCTTTCGGGCGGACAACAGCAGAGAGTCGCAATCGCAAGAGCTTTGATAAATAAACCGAGAGTTCTTTTGCTTGACGAACCTTTGGGGGCTTTGGATTTAAAATTAAGAAAAGAAATGCAAATCGAACTTAAAAAAATTCAGCAGTCATTAGAAATAACTTTTGTTTATGTAACGCATGACCAAGAAGAAGCGCTAACTATGAGCGATACTGTCGCTGTTATGAAAGACGGCGATATCCTTCAAATAGGAACTCCTCAAGATATTTACAACGAACCTAAAAACGCTTTCATAGCGGACTTTATCGGAGAAAGCAATATAATTGACGGAATAATGCATGCCGATTATTCTGTAGAATTTGCAGGCTATATTTTCGATTGCGTTGATAAAGGATTTGAAAGTTTAGAAAAAGTCGATGTCGTTATTCGCCCTGAAGATATAATAGTGATTCCGCCAGAAGATGCTAATATATCGGGTTTGGTTGAATCGGCAATATTTAAAGGCGTGCATTATGAAATGATATTAGACGCGCATGGCTATAAATGGATAATTCATTCCACTGAAAAATGGGAAGAAGGAAGCGAAATTGGAATAGATATTGCAAAAGAAAATATACATATTATGAAAAGAGAAGCAGAGGAGGTTTTAATATAATGAAAGAAAAAATTCCCGCTATGCCTTATTTAATTTGGACTTTAATTTTTACTTTAATTCCTCTTATTTTGGTTATATATTTTGCGTTTACTAATCAAAGCGGCGAGTTTACCGTGAATAATTTTGCAAGCGTTTCGGCTTTCGCTCCCGTTATAATGCGTTCGATTATACTCGCTTTAATATCAACTTTAATATGTTTGATTTCAGCCTATCCTTTATCTTATTATATTTCAAGGCAAAGTAAAACTATTCAACATGCGCTTATAATGTTGATAATGCTTCCTATGTGGATGAATTTTCTTTTAAGGACTTACGCTTGGATGAGCATTTTAGAACAAAACGGACTTATAAATAAAGCGCTTATTTTTATGGGATTATCTCCCGTAAAACTTATAAACACTCAATGGGCTGTTTTAATAGGAATGATTTATAATTATCTTCCGTTTATGATTCTTCCTCTTTATTCTGTAATGACTAAAATACATAAAAGTTTAATAGAAGCATCGCAAGATTTGGGAGCTAATTCTTTTAATGTATTTTATAAAGTGGTTTTTCCTTTAAGTTTGCCTGGTATGGCGGCGGGAGTTACAATGGTATTTGTAGCGGCGGTAAGCACTTTCGTAATTTCAAGAATGCTTGGAGGCGGCTCAAATATATTAATAGGCGATTTAATAGAGATGCAATTTTTAGGAATGTCTTATAATCCGAATTTGGGTTCGGCAATAAGTTTGGTGTTAATCGTTATATCTTTATGCGCGATTATGCTTATGCAACAGATAGACGATAACGATGAAGAAATTAAGGATATGCTATTATGATAAAAAAAGCCGTTTTCAAAAAAATTATTTTAAGATGCTACATAGCTTTTATATTTTTGTTTTTATATGTTCCTATTGCGGTTCTTATTTTCTTTTCTTTTAATAAAGCTAGAGGAAGAGGAATTTGGACGGGATTTACTTTAGAATGGTATAAAAGACTATTTTCAAACGAACTTATATTGCAGTCATTTGTTAATACTATAATAGTCGCTTTAATTTCTTCGATAATAGCCACGATACTTGGAACAATGGCGGCGATTGGAATTGGAAATTTCAATAAAAAAATGAAAAGCGCGATTATGGGAATAACTTATATATCGATAATAAATCCCGAAATCGTTACGGGAGTTTCTTTAATGCTTTTATTCGTTATAATGAAATTGAAATTCGGATTTACTACTTTAATACTCGCTCATATAACTTTTAATACGCCTTATGTAATATTAAATGTTTTGCCTAAATTAAGACAACAAGATAACAGTTTATACGAAGCGGCTTTAGATTTAGGATGTCCTCCGTTTTTAGCTTTTTGGAAAGTCGTTATACCCGATATATTGCCTGGAATAATCGCTGGTTTTCTTATGGCTTTAACTTATTCTTTGGACGATTTTATTATAAGCTATTTTACTACGGGAATAACATCTCAAACTTTGCCTATTACAATTTTTTCTATGACGAGAAAGAGAATAAGTCCTGAAATTAACGCCATTTCGACAGTTATATTCGTTATAGTTCTTGTAAGTCTTGTTATAATGAATTTAAAAGAGATTAAAAAAGAAAAATATTTAATTCAATTAAAAAGAAAATTAAATAAAAACTAAATTATAAAAAAAGGAGATTTCAAAATGAAACTACAAAAATTATTATTCTTATTTATTTCAATTCAAGCTATTTTAATTCCGCAAACTTTGGATATAAGCAAATTAGATTTGAAATATTATCAAAAGTTTAAAGGGCAGAATATGATTCTAAATGTTTATAATTGGGGAGAATATATTTCGGACGGTTCGGATGATTCTATAAATATTAATAAAGAATTTGAAGAGCTTACGGGAATAAAAGTTAATTATTCTACTTTCGCCTCAAATGAAGAGCTTTATGTAAAATTAAAATTAGGAGGAATCGCTTACGATATAATAATTCCATCCGATTATATGATAGCTAAACTTATTAAAGAAAATTTGATTCAAAAATTAAATTATAAAAATATTCCCGCTTATACGAATATTCAACCGAGATTTTATAAACAGATTTACGACCCGAGCGGCGAATATTCTGTGGCTTACACTTGGGGCGTGAATGGAATAATTTATAATAAAAAATTGGTTGATGAAGAAAAAATAGATTGGGATATTCTTTTTAATAAAAAATATGCGGGAAAAATTCTTATGTATTATAATCCGAGAGACGCTTTTGGAGTGGCTCAAGCTTATTTAAATTATTCTTTGAATACTAAAAAAGAAAGCGAATTAAGAGAATGCGCAAGAATTTTGAAAGAGCAAAAACCTTTAGTGCAAGCTTATGTTATGGATGAGATTTACGATAAAATGGAATCGGAAGAAGCGGCTATTGGCGTTTATTATGCGGGAGATTCTTTAACTATGATTGATAATAACGATAATTTGAATTTTGTTATTCCGCCAAAAGGCGCTAATCTTTTTGTGGACGCTTTATGCATTCCCGAAAACGCTCAAAATATTGAAGCAGCCGAACTTTACATTAATTTTTTATGCGAAGGCGAGGTTGCATTGGCAAATATTGAATATATAAATTATGCTTCGCCGAATAACGCGGCTTTAAAGATAATGAGCGAAGAGACAAAAAATAATAAAATAATTTATCCGCCAAATGAGATACTTGATAATTGCGAAGTTTATATAACTTTGCCTGAAGAGACTAATCTTTTAATGGAAGAACTTTGGAATGAAATTTTATCAAACGACATTGCATATAGAGGTTGGGTTGTTCCTTTGTCTTTGGCAATCGTAGTTATTTTATGTATTGTTATAATTGTATTGAGAAAGAAGAAAAAGAGAGTGATTTAATAAAATAAAATATAATAGATATAATCCGTTTTATTTTGACAATACCAATAATTGATATAACATAATTTAAAACTTTTTTAGTTTATTAAATAATTTTAAAATAATCTTTAAAATAAGAGGAACTTTTTTGAGATTTATTCGTCTAAATAAATTATACAAATAATAAATATTAAAATAAATAAAGGAATATTATTAATGAGAAATTTTTTAGAATTAGTCGTAAAAAGACCCGTTTCGGTTTTTATGGGAATGGTTGCCGTTTTGATTTTGGGATTTGTGAGTTTAACAAAATTATCGGTTGATTTTCTGCCCGATATGGAACTTCCTTATATAACGGTTCAAACGAAATACGAAAATGCTGGACCAGAAGAAGTAGAAAAATCGGTTACAAGAATAATAGAAAATTCCGTAGCGACTGTAAGCGGCATTAAAACTATAACTTCAACTTCAAAAGAAGGACAATCTACCGTATTCGTTGAATTTAATTGGGGAATAGATTTGGCAAGCGCAACCGCAGACATTAGAGAAGCTATAGATTCGGCTAAAAATTCTTTGCCAGACGATGCCGATAGTCCGACAGTTTTTAAATTTTCAACCGATATGATGCCAATGATGGAAATAGCTTTTTTCGGAACTGATAATTTAGGCGCTTTATATAATTTAGTCGACAATCAAATTTTAAATAAAATAGAACAGGCTTCGGGCGTTGCAAGAGCGGAGATAAGAGGCGGACTTAAAACCGAAATGAAAGTCGATATAGTTTTAAATAGACTTCATGCTTATGGATTAAATATTAACGATATAGTTTATTTGCTTTCTTCAGAAAATCAAAATTTATCGGGAGGAGAAACTTACGAAGGAGTTTATAAATATACTTTAAGGACTATGGGCGAATTTACGGAAGAAGAAGATATTGAAAATACCGTTGTCGCTTTAAAAACAAATAATACTCCGATAAAATTAAAAGAAATAGGCAGAGTTTATCAAGGTTATTCTGACGATACGGAAATTGTAAAAATAAACGGTTCTCCTTCCGTGTCGGTTTCGGTAAATAAAGAATCGGGAGGAAACGCCGTTAATGTTTCAAAGTCGGTTCAAAAACAACTTGATAATTTAAATTTACCCGAAGGCATTGAATATCAAATATTATTTAATAGCGCCGATACGGTTAATGAATCTATTAAAGGAGTTTTGGATACGGCTTGGCAAGGCGGACTTTTTGCAATAATGATTCTTATGATTTATTTATGGAATATTAAAACCGTGTCGGTTATAGCGATTTCAATTCCTATGTCTATAATAATAACTTTTACTTTAATGTATTTTATGGGAATAACTTTAAATATAATTTCTTTGTCGGGTTTGGTTTTGGGAATAGGAATGATGGTTGATAATTCTATTGTAGTTTTGGAAAATATATTTTATTACAGAAACGAAGGCTATGGAAAATATTCAAGCGCAATAAACGGAACTTCTTCGGTGGCGCTTGCAATATCGGCTTCAACTTTAACTACAATCGCAGTGTTTTTGCCTTTCTTGTTTGTAGAAGGAGAGACGGGACAATTATTTAAAGATTTATGCATAACTGTTACGGTTTCTATGATTGGCTCATTGTTTGTGGCTTTAACTATAGTTCCAATGCTTGGAGCTAGATTAATTACAAATAAAAAAATAGCGGCTCTAATTCCGATAGAAAATTTCTTTAATGAAAAATTTCACGGTAAAATAAAAAATATTTATTCAAAAATTTTAAATTATTCTGTAAAAAATAAAATGAAAGTTTTTATTCCTTCTCTATTGGCGGCTTTTATTATAATTATATTAGGATTAATATTTATAGGAAAAGAAGGCTTTCCGTCTACGGACGAAGGACAATTTAAAATAGATATAAAAATGCCCGTTGGGACAAAATCGGCTCAAACTCAAACATTTGTTAACAGAATGGAAAAAGAAATTGAAACTGCAATAGGCGAAGATTTTGACAGAATGCAATCGAGAGTAAAATCGGGTTCGGATGAAAACTCTGCAGAAATAAGAATTCAATTAAGAGAAAAAAGCGAAGGAAGAAAAAAATCTCTAAACGAATATATTGAAATTACTAGAAATATCCTCTCTTCTTATCCCGCTCAAATAAATATATCGGCGGTTTCTACAACGGTAATAGGAGGAGGAAATAATAATGGCGGACAGTCAATAAAAATAGAACTTATAGGAGACGATTTGGATAAATCAACGGAAATAGCAAATAATATAATAAATGCAATTTCAGATATTGAAGGAATAAGAGAGCCAAGATTAAGTCGAGATGATTCAAATCCCGAACTTAAAATTTATGTAAATAGAGAGATAGCCGCTAAAATGGGAATAAATGTAAAAACTATAGCGAATATAGTAAAGACGAGTTTCGCGGGAACTACCGCTACTACTATGACGCCTGCAAATTCGGATGTCACAGATATCGATGTTAAAGTGCAACTTGGAGAGCCAGACAGATTAAATATTGACGATATAAATAGATTAATGATTCCAACTTCAAGCGGAATGACTCCGATATCTTCAATAGCCACAGTTGAAAAAAGCTATGGACCTACAGAAATAGAAAGAAAAGACAGCGCAAGAATAACGACTATAACGGCATCGGGTTATGGAAGAGCTTTAAATGAAATAATAGCGGATATTCAAAATAAAATAAAAAACGAAGTGTTTATTCCTTCGGGATTTAGTGTAAATTATAGCGGAGATTTTGAAGATATGAACGAAGCTTTCGGACAACTTTTACAAGCTTTAATACTAGCTTTGGTTTTAGTTTATTCTATAATGGCAAGTCAATTTGAATCTTTTATAGCGCCTTTTGTAATAGCTTTTGCAGTTCCTTTTGGATTTGCAGGTTCTTTAATAGCTTTATTTTTGGGAAGGCAAACTTTAAATGTTTATAGCGCGATAGGTTTTATAGTTTTAATAGGAATTGTTGTTAATAATGGAATAGTTTTAATCGATTATATGAATCAACTTATGCAAGAGAAAAAGATAAACGGAGATGCGGCGGCTTTGGAATCTGGCGAGAGAAGACTTCGCCCCGTTTTAATGACGACATTAACTACTATTTTAGGGCTTTTGCCTATGGCTTTGGCAAGCGGAAGCGGAAATGAAATGTATCAGCCTTTATCTCTTGCGATATTAGGAGGACTTATAGTCTCAACCGCTTTTACTCTTATAATCGTTCCGACAATTTACGCTGCGATAAGAAATAAAATTCCTCTTAAAGATTATGAGAAAAAAGATATTGAAAGTATAAAAGATTTTAGAGAGTATAAAATATAATAATAATTTATATTTAGTAAATAAATATGTTATACTAAAGTTCGCCATACTATGTGGGCTATAGTCTATGCAAAGGCGGACATTCGTCAATAGACACAAAAAGAAATATGGCATAATCCAAGCAATCCTTTTTCCTATCATTACGAATAATCTAATATATAAAAAGTTTTCGTATTTAAATTAAAATATATCGTATTTTATTTTTCTTCTATAGCGTCTATAAGTCTTATTAATTCTCTCGACCTGCTTGCGATACTTTCTTTTAATGCCGCTAAAGTGTCGCTTCCCGCTTTGCTGTTTGCAATTTCTAATTTTAAATTATCGGCTATATTCAAACAGGCTAATATCGCTATAACATCTCTCGGTTTATCTTGTCCGTAATGTTGTGCTATATCGTTCATACTTTTGTCTACAAAATCGGCAAGCTCTATTAAATATTCAATATTCTCTTCACTCGATTTTATATTCAAAGTTCTTCCAAAAATATTAACTTCTAAACTATTGCTCATTCTTTTTCCTATTTATTATTTTTTTATCTCGATTCGTTATCAAAGAAAAATTCTTCTTCCTCATCGTCTCCAAACATATAATTATCTTCTTCGTTTTCTTCAAATAAATAATCGTCTTCATTTTCATCGTTATTATTTATATCGTCCATTTCTTCGTCTATATTTTCTTTATCTTCTTCAAATTTATATTCTTTATTTTCGTCTTCAATTTTTATATCATTATCCCAACTTGAATCGGAAGCGCTTGAAAAAGGGTCTTCGTCCTCTGAAACTTTTACGGATGCAATATTTGAATTTTTTTCATAACTATAATTAGATATTTCATTATCGCTATTTTCTTTATTATCTAAAGTATTTTCAAAATTATTTTTATTTTCAATTTCTTCTTTATGATAATTAAATGTTTGATTATTATTTTTATTTTGAATCGACTCTTGATTAAATTCTTGATTATATTTCATTGCGCTGTCGATATCGCTTATTAATTGAGAGAGTTTGCTTTTTAATTCTGTATTTTCTCTTTTTAAGTTTTCATTTTCCGAATTAACTAAATTGATTTTATTTTTAAGATTATCGTTTTCTTCTATTAAACTTATAGAATCTTTTTCGGTTTTTTCCGCGTTTATTTTGAAATTATCTTTTTCTATTCTTGCAGCTTCAAGTTGTTTAAATAAATTATCTCTCTCTTCTTTAAGGTTATTAAGATTATCTATAATATTTCTTTTATCGGTTTCGAGTATAGTTTTTTCTTCTTTAAAAGAATTAATTTTAGTTTCAAGTTCGAGTTTTACTTTATTTAAAAAACTTATATTTTCGGTTAATGCTCTATGTTCCGCCAAAATAGATTCGTATCTGTTTAATAAATCTTTTACCTTTCTCTCTAAAATACTAAATTCTTCCACTTTTCAACTCCAAAATAGCATTCGTATAAATTGTATCATATATAATAGAATTGTCAATTTTAAATTATATGATAGAATAAAATAATATTTAAATAATATAGATATAAAATTAAATAAAATGAAAATATTAATTAAAATAATATTATTAACTTTGTTTTTAAGTCATATAAAAATTTATGCGCAATCTCCTTATACGGAAAAAGACCAAAAATTTTTTAAATCTATGACAACTCTTTTTTCTTTAGTTGAAATTGAAAGACCTACGGAAAGTTTTATCGATTATGATTATATTCATGAAAGTTATAAACGAAATAATCCAAGAAAAGATTCTTTTTCTTCAAGAGCTTTATACGAATTATCAACTATAGAGTTTCACATGAATACTTTGATAGGAGCTAATTTAGAAAAAAAACGATTTAGTATGCCCGATATGTATCTTTCGCTTGGCAAAAGTTTTCATTACGATTGGATTTTTTCCGCCACGCCTTTTGCGACTTTATCGGGTAAATTCGATATATTAGATAAAAATAAAGCTACGGGAAAAATAGAACTTTACGATGCAGGAATAGAAACGATAACATTTACAAGAATATTATTATCTTTTAGAGTAAAAGCCGCAAACGATATTAACGGTTCGACTTTTATGCTTATTCCTTCGGTTGTCGATTCTGCAACTGAAAATTTTGAAGATATTCCGCATTGGTATTTGCCTAGAGTAAATAATAAAATGGGATTAAGAGCGGGTTTTATAGGACATTATTTTGAACTTTCTTATTCTCAAGGTTTTTCTGAAAAATCTTCGCCTTTGGCTATTTTATTTAAAATAAATGGAGATTTTTTTAAAACTCATTTTCTTTATCAATACGATAAAAATAATCTCTCTTCGCATAATTACGGTTATGATAATACTCGTCATATAATTCAATTATCCGCTATGGGAAAATTGCCTTTACTAGATAAAACGATTTGGATTAATATGTTGGGCGAATATACTTGGAGACAAAATGACGCTCATTATTTGAGATTTGAATTGGGCTTGGAATGGAAAATGCTTAATTTTGCAATCAGACCTTTATTTTATATAAAAGGCAATAATACAAAAGAAATTTATAAAGAAAAAAGAGATTCATTCTGTTTTGAATATTCGTTTTATTTAAAATTTTCGCCCGTTTATTTCGGTTTTCAAGGTTCTACGGACGGCAGATATTATATAGGATTGAAAGCTTTATTTTAAAAAATTTATTATAAAAATTATTTAGGAGAATTATTATAAGAAGTTTAAATCTTAATCAAAATATTTTAGAAGAATATATACTTGACGACTTTAATATAACAGACAATAATATTGTAATAAACGAACTTGAAAAAAGATTATTCGGTTATAAAAATATTGATTTGGAAATTGGAAGCGGAAATGGAAAATTTATTGTCGAACTTGCAATTAATAATAAAGACAAATATTTTTTAGGAATAGAATATTCTTTTAAGGCGGCTAAAAAAACCGTAGAGAAAGCTTATAAAAGAAATATAAAAAATCTTACTATAATATTCGGCGAGGCAAATTCCGTTATAGAAAAATATTTTAATAACAAATATAGTTTCGACAATATTTATTTGAATTTTCCCGACCCTTGGCCCAAAAAAAGACATTCGCATAGAAGAATATTTAATAAAGAATTTTTAAATAAAATTTATTCTATACTTAAAGATAACGGAATATTTTATTCTGCAACTGACGATGACAATTACGCTTTAAAAATAATGAATCCAATATATAAAGAATCCGAAATTTTTAAAAACATTTTAGAAAAAGAATATAGTGAAAAACTTGAAAATTACGGAATTACTTTATACGAGGAGAAAATGCGCGCTATGGGACATAATATTTATTTTTTTGCTCATAAGAAAAATAATATATAAAACGGATTATTTTTTATGTTTGCCAATATATTTAAATATACGATTATTACATTATTGTTAATAATATTTATATTTTTTACTTTATTTGTTTTTATGTTTATGGGAATATTGCCTTTAACTATAGCTATATTTATAGAAAAAATATATACGATTTTGCATTTATTGTTTTAAATTTTTATATAGATTAGTAAAATAAAATTAGAATATTTAATTTATTGAAAATTTTTTTATTTTATTATAAAGTATATATGTTTATATAAAAAATAATTAATCGGAGATAAAAATGATAGTAGAACCTAAAATTTTAAATAATATATGCATTACGGCTCATCCTTTGGGTTGTAAAAAAGAAGTTGAAAATCAAATTAATTATGTGAAATCTCAACCAAAAATAAAATCTAATGTAAAAAACGCTTTGATACTCGGAGCATCGGGAGGATACGGACTTGCAAGCAGAATAGCGATAGCTTACGGACTTGGCGCAAAAACTATTGGAGTTTCTTTTGAAAAACCAGCGACTGAAAGAAGAACGGCTACGCCAGGTTGGTATAATAACGAGGCTTTTAGCGAGTTTGCAAAAAAAGACGGAATTGAAGAGAAAACTTTAATATTAGACGCTTTTTTAAACGCTTCAAAAGAAGAAGTTATAAAAGAAGCGAAATCGTTTTTTGACGGAAAGATAGATTTATTTATTTATAGTTTAGCCGCTCCTGTGAGAATGGACGAAAAAACAGGAATACTTTATCGTTCTACTCTTAAACCAATTGGAAAAACTTATAACGGAATGGGAATAGATTTTATGACTGAAGAATTATTAAATGTTTCGATTGAGCCAGCAAACGAAGAAGATATAAAAAATACTATAAAAGTTATGGGAGGAGAAGATTGGCAATTATGGACAGACGCTTTGATTAATGCCGATATGCTTTCAAAAAACGCTATAAATATTGCATATTCTTATATAGGTCCAGAAATGACTAAAGCGGTTTATAGAGACGGAACAATCGGAAAGGCAAAAGACGATTTGGAAAAAACGGCTCATGATTTGGATAAAAAAATGCAAGAGAAAATAAAAGGGCATGCTTATGTTTCGGTTAATAAAGCCGTTGTGACAAGAGCGTCCGCCGTTATTCCAACCGTTCCATTATATATTGGAATATTGTTTAGAATAATGAAAAAGAAAGGAATTCATGAAGGATGCATAGAGCAAATGTATAGATTATTAAGCGAAAAATTATTTTCAGGTAAAAATGTTCCGCTTGACAATGAAAATAGAATAAGACTTGACGATTGGGAATTGAGAGACGATATTCAAAAAGAAGTTTTGGAAGATTGGAATAAATTAAATAAAGATAATGTAAAAGAATTAGCGGATATGTCTTTATTTAGGAGCGATTATATGAATATGCATGGTTTTGAAATAGATGGAATAGATTATAGCGAGGATGTAAATATTGATTAATAAAATTTAATTTATTAAAATATTATAAAAAGCAAAAGGCTCGCTATAAATTAGCAAGCCTTTTTAGTTTTCAATTAATTAATATAATTTTAATATAAATTAATAATTTTCAACTCTAACTTCAAAGAATTTTTTTGCATGCTTACAAGCTGGACAAACTTCTGGAGCGGATTCGCCTTCAAAAATATAGCCGCAATTTCTACATTTCCATTGAACTTTTGTGTTTCTTTTGAAAACCGTTCCGCTTTTAACCGCTTCTCTTAATTTAGCGTATCTTTCTCTATGTTCTTTTTCAACATCGCCAATTAATTTCATTGAACGAGCGACATCGTCAAAACCTTCTTCGCTGGCTTCTTTAGCCATTTGAGGATACATCGTTTCGTATTCGTAATTTTCGCCTTCCCAAGCTGATTGCAAATTTGCAAGCGTGTCTCCTATGCCGTTAAGATATTTGAAATGTATTTTTGCATGCTCTCTTTCGTTTTCCGCTGTTTCAAGAAATATTGCCGCTATTTGTTCGTAGCCTTCGTTTCTGGCAACGCTTGCAAAATAAGTATATTTATTCCTTGCCATAGATTCGCCCGCAAAAGCGTCATTTAAATTCTTTTCCGTTTTTGTTCCTTTTAAGTCCTTCATTTAACTTCTCCTTAATTAATTTTATAAAACAAATATTAAACTGTAAAAATATTTATTTTATTTTGCATTTTTTAATTTTTCTGCAACATATTCCCAATTTACCAAATGGTCAACAAAAGTATTTAGAAAATCTGGGCGTCTGTTTTGATAATCCAAATAATAAGCATGTTCCCATACATCGCAAGTAAGCAAACCATGAACTTTATCCGCGATAGGATTCATAGCGTTAGGATATTTTCTAACTTCCAATTTTCCATTAGCCAAAACGAGCCAAGCCCATCCTGAACCAAATTGAGTTTTTCCCGCCGTAGTGAAAGCTTCTTTAAATGCGTCAAAAGAGCCAAAATCGGATTTTATTTTTGATTCTAATTCTGACGGAATGCTTGGTTTTTCAGATTTTTTCAAAACTTTAAAAAACTCTTCATGATTATAAACCTGTCCCGCGTTATTAAATAAGCCTTGTTTGTCGGCGTTATTATGAGAAAGAAGTATTAACTCTTCTATGCTTTTTCCTTCCAATGATTTATCTTTGGAAACAAAATCATTAACGGCGGTTACATAAGCGTTTAAATGTTTTCCATGATGAAAATCTAAAGTATTTGAAGACATATAAGGCGCTAAATCTTCTTTGCCATAAGGTAATTTAATTAATTCAAACATATTTTTATCTCCTTCATAAATGAATTTAAAATTAATTTTATAATAGTTTATATTATTTTAAATTTATGTCAAGTATTTATTAAATGATATTTTTAACTTATTAATAAATATTACTAATTATAAATCAGGGCATACCAAAATTAATTGGCATGCCCCTTTTCAAAGGAATTTATCTAATGAACCAAAAAATCTAAATTAATTATTCTTCTTCGCTACCTTCGGAATTTTCGCTCTCTTCGTCTTTATAAACAGGCATAACCTCTCTGCCCATTATTTCGCTTTCCGTATCTCCGTAAGTGAAGCCTAATTCGTCATAATATTTTGAATATATACCTCTAAATCTTTCGGAAGTTGTATATAATATTTTATGATATCTCGTTAATAAAAGTTTATATTTAGCGTCTCTTATAGTTTCATCTTCGGTTTTTAAAGTCGTCAAATCCCAAAGATTATTAAACATTTCATTTAAATAATAAACCTTTCTAACATCGCTCGACTGATTTTCCGTAGCCAATTTATAATTAACTCCAGCCAAATAAGTATTTAACATAATCAAATTAGTAGTATTTGTAGAACCGCTTTTATTTATATTATCAACGGCTTTTGTTAAATAATTTCTGCTTACGGCATAATAATGATGAGAGCCTTTAAACAAATTCAAAATGCCTCCGTATAAATTTAATTCGTAATCGGCTTGAGCAATTTCATTTGTCTTTCCTAATATTTCATATACGGGTTTTACTTCATCGTATAATCTGAAACATTTGTAAAGCTCTCTTAAAGCCAAATCGACATTATTATCGTTGGCTATAGGTCTTGCAACCAAATCGTAATAATATACGGCATTATAAAACATTTCGTTTGTGTCCGTAAATTTTACATTTGTATAATCTTCCAATATTTTATTAGCCTTATAAAGTATTCTAAACAAATAATCGTCTTTCAATATGCCTAAATTTGTTTGAAGAAGATTATAACTTCTGTCAAGAGCCTGGTCGTCCGTATTCCTCAAATCCCTAAAAGAAGGTGCAAATGAAGAAATTCCTTCGACATTATCCGCAGTCTCTTCGCTCGTTTCTTCGGTTTCCGCGTTTTCCGTTTGCTTGTTTTGGTCGGTAGTATTGGTATTGTTTTGAGCATATACCGAAACTATAGCCAAAATTGTTACAACTAATACAAGAAATATTTTTTTCATGTATAACTCCTGTTTTTTAAATTTTTAATAATTATGCAACCATATATAAATATTGCTTAAAGTTTTATAAAGCGCCATTTTAGGTTGAGAGTTGGTATTTGTCAGAGTATTAACCGCTAAATCCAATTCGTCAATTACCCATATTACGCTTTTATCCGAAATCGAATTTGGAAATATATAATTTCTATCTTCGACTTCAAGATATTTATCTTCAAGAGACTTTTTTAAAATATTTATTATCTCTTTTATCGTTTCTATAATATCGTAATTTCCTTCAATTAGTAAAGTCATTATCGCCGATATTTTAGAAGCGTTATTATTAAAAATAGCCTCTATGAAAGATAATAAAACTTCTCGTATATTATCGCTTGAATTCGATTTTTTGTCAAGAGTATATTTTATAGATTTTGCCACACTTCCGTAAGAATATTGCAATGCAAGGGCGGTTTTTTCCTCGTCAAATTTTAGCCTTTTCATTAAAATCTCTCTTAAAGTATTTTCAGACAAAGGAGAAAATTTTAATTCCATCATTCTCGATATTAAAGGCTTCATTCCGTCTTGCGTTAATTTATTCGTATCGGATGCGATTAAAATAAAAATATTATTATCCGAAGGCTCTTCTAAAGTTCTTAAAAATATATTTGGCGCTCTCTTATCCATTAATTCTATGCCTTCTATAATAATAATTCTTTTTTTTCCGTATCTTGTTTTTCTGTAAGTCATTTCTATAATATTTCTAACCGTATCAAGAGGAATAACCGTGTGCATTATATTATAATGAATCTTTTTTAATGCGTCAAAAAAATTACCTTCTATAACGCATTTCTTTTTATTTCCCTTATTTTTTACAATATCAATCGCTTCTTTAGATTTTCCTCTAAATATAGAATCTATAAATTCAATATTATCTTCATTAAGTTCATTTAAAGTATAATTAACAGCCAAATAATAAGGCTCGATTAAAGCGTAGCGCGAAGTTTCTTTTTTCTGTCCGAGCATATATTCTTTAGGCTCGCTTGTAGGATAATTATCATAGCTATCGAAAATCATAGATTCTACTTTATACAAAATCGAACGGCAAGCTGTATAAAAATCGTTAAACAAATAAGGCAATTTATATTCCAAATATTGATTAAAATATATTTCGGCATTTCTAAATCTTTCATCAGTTCCCGCTACTATTACATCGGGATGTTTATATCTGTCAATCATTTTGCAAGACTCGCATTCTCCGCAATAAGTTCCGTTTTCTCTTTCGCATAAAATCGCTTTTGCATAATTTAAGGCGCTTTCAAATTTCCCGATTCCTTCTTCACCATAAAATAAATAAGCATGATGAAGTCTTCCGCTTTTATAAATTCCCGACATTATTTTTAACGGGACGCTTTGCCCTAATACTTTAGCCAAAATTTTATTTCCTAATTTTTAAATTTTATTCAATTTGTTATTTATTAATTTTATCATAATTAATAAAAATAACAATGAATTTTTTTAGTTGGATATTTAAAATTTATGTTCTTTTTTAATAAAATTTATTTAATTAATTTTTCGCATAAATTAATTTTTAGGGCTTGTTATTTTTATTATTAAGTTGTTTAATATGATAAAATAATAAATTTGTAGAAAGTATTTTAATTTTAATTTATAAGGATTATTTATGAGTAAAGATTTTTTTAGATTTGATAAAGAATATAGCAGGGAAGAATGGACTAAATATTTAGGAGATAATTTTAAATATGAATACGGTTCTATTCCTAATCAAAATAGCATAATTGAAAAATATATTGATTGTTTGGATGATTCAAATAATAAAGCGATTGTTTGGCTTGGCAATTTAAATGTCGATGAAGATATCGGAGTTTATGAGATTAGAATAAAAAATACTAAAACGGGAAGCAGAGTTAAAATTTCTAAAATATGCACGGATATTATAAAAAGCGGAAATAAAAATTCTTTCGGAAAGGGAATATTTTTTATTTTATATTCTAATGAAAATGAAAAAGCTTATAGAATTTCTTATGTGAAATATGATAAAAAGGTAAATGAAAATTTTGAAGTGAAAAAAGATTTGAGCGACCCGAAAAGATTTACTTATTTACTTGGAGAAGGCGCGAAAGTAAAAACGGCGCAAAGTAGATTAAATAAAGAAGCGTTTTCAAGCGTTAAGAAAATTGAAGAAGCTTTTAGCGTAGAACCCGTTAATAAAGAATTTTATAAAGGAATTAAAATTTCTTTTGACAAGATTTATAAAGATGTTTTGAAAAATTTTGAAAATGAAGAAAATGCATCTAGCGACTGCTTGCTTTCAGCAAAAGAATTTAGTTTAAGATTTTTAGGAAGGGCGCTTTTTTGTTGGTTTTTGAGAGAGAAAGATTTAATACCGAAAGAAATTTTTGATTTTAGAAATATTGCCGAAATGAAAACAAAAGATAATTATTATAAAGAAGTTTTGGAAGAATTATTTTTTAATATATTAAATGTAAAAATGGAAGAGAGAAAAATTGAAAGTAAAATAATTAATAAATACGAAAAACAAATTCCATTTTTAAACGGCGGATTATTTTTAAAGAAAGAAGACGATTATAAAGTAAAAACTATTGATAATGAAATAATAAAAGAATTGTTTGAATTTTTTGAAAAATATAATTTCACTGTAGACGAAAGCGCGCCATTTGATATTGAAATTTCTATTGACCCTGAAATGCTTGGGAGAATATTTGAAAACTTACTTGCGGAAATTAATCCCGAGAGTTCCGCGAGCGCGAGAAAAGAAACGGGAAGTTTTTATACGCCGAGAGAGATTGTCGATTATATGGTTTGCGAATCGATAAAACTTTATTTATACAAAAAAACTCAAAATGTTAAAGCGGATAAGATAGATAATATTTTTAGCGTAAATGAAGAGGCGGATTTTTCAAACGAAGAGAGAAACGAAATATTAAACGCAATACATGAAATGAAAATATTAGATATAGCCTGCGGGAGCGGAGCTTTTCCTATGGGAATATTGAATAGAGTTTTTAATATAATCGATAAACTTGATTTTAATCATGAATTTTATAAAGAGTTTTTGTTGAAGAATATTAAAGGGCAAGCGAGAGAAGAGTTTAAAAAACTTTATCAAGCGAATAAATTTAATTACGCTTATAAATTAGATATGCTTCAGAGAATGATACATGGAGTAGATATACAACCGATAGCGATAGAGATTAGCAGGCTTCGGGCTTTTTTATCTTTGATTGTTGATGAGGAGAAAGAGAGCGGGCATGAGAATTTGGGAATTAAGGCTTTGCCTAATTTGGAATTTAATTTTATTTCTGCGAATAGTTTAATTTCTTTAGAGCATAAAGAAAAAGAACAAAAAGAATTGAAAGACGAAACTATGGACGGATTTATTAAAAGTATGCGGAATATTGCGGAGGAATATTTTAACGCCGATAGTTTGGATAAGAAGAAAGAAATAAAACATAAATTTGATAGCCTTCAAGCGAGAATAATAAACGAGAATGATTTTTTGACTTCGGATGACAAGAAAAAATTTTTATCTTGGAATCCTTTTGAAAATAAATCGACAGACTTTTTTGATAGCGAGATTCAATTTGGGACAAAGTTTTTTGATATTGTTATTGGCAATCCGCCTTATGGCGCGAAAATAAGCGCCGAAGATAAAAAATATTTTAAGGAAAATTATAAAACAACTAAAACAATAAAAGGCGTTCAAAAAGGCTCATTAGACACTTATACATTATTTATTGAAAAAGGATTTAATTTACTTGATAAAAACGGAAGCCTTGCTTATATAGTGCCAATTTCGTTTACTTCGAGCGACTCTTTGTCGGGAGTGCATTGTTTATTGGAAAATAATTGCAAAAATATTTGGGTATCGTCTTATGCCGTTCGTCCTCAACCTGTTTTTCAAAATGCCGTTGTTAATACTTCAATTATATTATTTGAAAAAACATTAACTAAATGCAAAAATATATTTTCTACTAAAATGTATCGTAAAGGAAAAAATTTTAATCTTTCAAATCTAATAGATAACTTGCAATTTGTTGAAGTAAAAGATTTAAAAATGTTCGGCAGAATTCCAAAAATAAGTTTGCCGATAGAAAAAAGCATTTTGCAAAAAATTTTTAAACAAAAACCAATTAAAGATTTTGTGAAAGATAAAGGAAAGCCTATTTATTACCGTGTAGTTGGCGGTAGATATTTCAAAATCGTTACAAATTATACGACACGCTCTAATAAAGAAACTTCTTTTTTTGTAGATAAAAAATATAGAGATTTAATAGCTTGCATTTTAAGTAGTAATCTTTCTTTTTATTTTTATCAAGTATATTCTAATAATTTAAGTTGGACTTTTAGTGATATTTGCTCTTTTACAATACCATTTGATAATATAAATTCTGAAATAATTGAAAAGATTGAAGACTTATATAAACAATATTTAAAAGATATTGAAAAAAATGCAAATGTTCGTAAAGTATCTACAGAATCAAAATATACGATGGAAGAATTTAAAGAATATAAAATAGGAAAATCAAAACATATTATTGATAAGATTGATAGGTTGATTTGTCCGCTTTATGGTTTGA
>ERZ791737.748-NODE-748-length-21415-cov-15.318024_pt1 | contig 21415 bp, 14 predicted proteins | sample MGYA00510042_ERZ791737 | MGnify/ENA primary metagenome ERZ791737 (study PRJEB30046, sample SAMN00791965) | human gut metagenome | study: EMG produced TPA metagenomics assembly of the A metagenome-wide association study of gut microbiota in type 2... | reverse complement strand
TTTGAATGCATTTTATAAATATTATATTTTAACGGAGGGCTTTTATTATGAAAAAAGCAAAAAACTTATTATTAATTAGTATAGGAGTAATTTTTATTGGCATGATTATTTTATATTCATGCAGAAGTTATACGGGACCTGTAAAGAAAGTCGATGGGGATAAACTAGATAATAATTTAGACAGCGGCGAAGATTCTGCAGGAACGCAAATATTGACTCCAGATAGCCAAAGAGTTGTTGTGTGGAATGATACTCAAGCCATAATTCCCGCTTTAACGGTTACGAAAGATAATACTTTAATCGCTGCCGTAGGAGATAAAAATAATAAAGGAAAAATTCTTATTAAGACAAGTAAGGATTCAGGAAAAACTTGGAATTTATGTAACGAAGAAATTAAAAGTGAGAATATAGCTAAAGGTATTGCGCATCCATTTTTTATTAATTGTCATAATGGAGATATTTTATTAGGAATTGCCACAACAAATACGGGAGAAGATACAGTTTCTTTTTATAGAGGTTCGGCAAATGCTACGGGCTGGAAGAAAGGCCCAAAGATTGAAAAATCTACAAAACCACAAAATCAATCTGGTAAACCTCTTACTCCTGGCAACGCTTTTGCAACCTATGGAAATGGTATAGCTTTAAGGCATGGAACTAATACAAGTAAGAATACATTATTGTTCCCATATTATTATAAGGACTCAACTGGTTCGGGTGTAATTTCTACTATGATTTCAACTAATGACGGCGCAAAATGGGAGCCGCATGGCAATGACGAGGGACCCTACAGTTCATACGGAGCTAAATTTATAGAAATTGAAAATGGAAATATTTTATATTTCATGAATAATCAACAAGGAACGGCTTGGTTTGAATCTAAAGATTGCGGTAAAACCTCAAAATGCACAACTTTATTTAATGTTTCAGCGCATAATGATATAAGTATTAATTATGCCGATTTTGTTAGATATGAATTTAACGGGCAAGATATTAAATCTGACGGTTCTAAATACGCATTAATGGCTTATTCTTTTGGTGGAAGCTATGGCGTTAAACTAACTACGGATGATTTTAATGATGGACAAAATACGGGAAGCGGAACATTTTACTATCAAGAAGTTGGAACAAGTTCTTTAACTGAAACATATCCATCTATAACGGTTTTAAGAGACGGAACTATTTGCACTTTAGCCGCTGAAGACAACGCAATGGTTTTCAGAAGATTTGAATTAAAATGGCTTATGGGCGAGACCGATTATTAATAAAAAATAATTTTTTGGAGGTTTAGTTATGATTTTTATGAATAGAAAATTAAAAATAGTTATAGGTTTAATCGTTGTTATGATATTGTCTTTAATATCGGCTTTATCATGCAGAAATATTTATGGAGAATTATCCTATGTTGAAGACGGTTCTGGCAAAGAGGGAATTGACGATAAAGGTTTTCCTAATTATTATCTAACCGAAGAGCAACAGCAAACTCCATATATTCAAGGTCCTACAATCGTATTCGATTCGAGAGGCGGAAACAATACTCAAATATATCATATTCCCGCTATAATAGTCGCCGATAACGGAAATATTATAGCTTTCGGAGATAATAGGCATCAAAAAAGTATTGATATAGGATTTACTAAAGGTGGTTTAATCGATATAGTTTACAAAATTAGTAAAGACGGAGGACAAACTTGGAGCGCTGAGAAAATTATCAAACCTATATCCACATCTGATGATGTTCGGTATACAAAAAATAAGGGCGATGTTTCCGTATTCAAAGCTCTTGATGGAAGATTGGTAGCTTTAGCGGTTTCTGGCGGAGGTTTTGCTAACGGGCATAATCCTGGTAGTCCTTCAAGAATGCTCAGGTCAAAAAGTTATGATAATGGCGAGACTTGGACTCCTTGGGAAGAGGTTGGACAAAATACCGTATTTAGCGCTATGAAAAATAAAGGCATAATTAGAGGATTTGCAACTTCTGGCAGAGGAACTACATTAAAAGACGGAACTTTGGCTACGGCTATGGTTGGAAGTAGCGGCGGAGGAAATAGCGGTTGGGTTGCTTATTTCTTATATTCTAAAGATAAAGGCGATACTTGGCATATTTACTCTGATATGAATACCGCTACATCTCCAAACGGTTGGCTTATTACAGAACCAAAAATAGTAGGAGAATTGGATGACGGCAAATTACTAATGAGCGTTAGAAATGGCAGCAGTTCAAAATTTACTAGCGGAAAACCTCGTATGTATGGAGTTTCTTCAGACAAAGGAAAAACTTGGGGAGATTTCAATAATCCTAAATCTGGAATATTGGGTTATTGGAATAATATGCTATGCGGTAATGTAGACTCCGAAGGAATTATTTGGACAAGAGAGAGCGAACATGATAAAACGAGAATACTTCATTTACTTACTGGTCCTATGTTTAGAGGAGGAATGTCATTCTGGGTTAGTTTGAACGGAGGAAAAAACTTCACTAAAAAGCTTGATGTATTAAAAGAAAACATAAATCCGTCAAAATATACGGCTGGTTATAATTCTATAGATGTTTTGGGAGATGGAACGGTAATCGCTCTATCTGAAGAATATAACGAAAGCAATACCAAATTAGGAACTGCCGATTATGACTTGGTATTTAGAAGATATAACATGAAGGCAATAACGGGAGAAGTATATAAAACCGAATGGTATAAAAGCGTTACGAATAAATACATAACTGAATAGGAACATAATTTATAATGAAAAAAATAATATTAATTTTATATATGTTTTCTCTTAATCTATTCGGATACTATTCTTCCGATGCGATGATAGATTTGCTTGTGCAACCTAATCAATTAAGAGTTAGAACGGATAGAGTAGGCGCGGTATTTGGAAACGAAAATATAAGAGCCGCCGTAGGGCTAACGGGAGCTAATAATCTTTCGGGCATAATATTGCATAATGTAACCGATTTTTCGGAATTAAATAATAATAAAATAGCGTTAGACAATATTGTGCCAGCTTTATTAGGCGGAATAGGATATAGAATGAATATATTTGGAATCGCTTTGGGCTATGAGTTTAAATGGAGCAGTCCTACTTATATGATTCATACTCCTATTTTGTCTATGACAGCTTTAGATAATAACTTTAGGGTAAATATACCAATTTCTGTGGGAGTTGGGCAACAATCCTATTATAAAAAGAACGATAGCTTAAAAGGAACTATAGTAGTTTCTACGGCATTTGAGGGAAGATATTATTTTAATACAAAATATTTTTCACATTTAAGATTATATTTTGGTTATGGAAACGCCACTATAGAAGAGGTTAATGATTCTTCAATCTATTTTACTCAAGAATCGGTTGGTTTTCAATTAAGAGCCTACTTCAATTACGACTTCTCTTCCTATAATATGAAACTTACTCCTATAATTAGACTTCAATTCGATAAGGCTTTAGAAACTAGATATAATAACATGGACGAATCTACCGATATAGTCGACAATTATTATATTACGGCTAAAGGTTTCGCCCCAAGCGGCGGAGCGAGAATTGGAGGCGTTAGCGTAAGCAGCGGAGCAAATGCCGACTTAAATAACGGAAGCTTAAAAGGAGGCTATATAGCGAGTATTCCTAATCCTAATATTTATTATGCCAAAGAGCCTTATAGAATAGGAATCGCTTTCCCTATAGGTTTTAGAGCTATGAACGAAAGCAAGACAATAGAGGTTTATGTAGAGCCAGCTTTATCTTTTACTATAGTTAATGCTAAAGATATATATTCGTATCAAGGAGTGCAAACGGGTTCTTATGAAAAAAGAAGGTCATCATTCTATACTTTCGGTTATGTTGTTTACGGAGAATTATATATTCGCCCGATACCTCAACTTGAATGGTATACCGAACTTCAAACTGGAGGCGCTACGGTTGCGGGAGATTTGGCTAATACTTCTTCTGGAGGAAGCACTTCGATTATATTAAACGCTTCTACGGGCATAACTTGGTATTTTTAAACTATCAATATTTTTCTAATAAATTAATTTTATAGATATGGAACTATCGAAAAGGGTAGTTCCATATCTGCATTTATAACAACAATGGGTTGAACCATCTTGCATTAGTTTTATTAATAGTGGATTGCTTCGGGCGTTGCCCTCGCAATGACGATTGGAAAGTGAATTGCTGCAGCAGAGTTTCACAATGACAACTGTTTTTTTACTCCGTCATTACGAGGCTATTTATAGCCGAGAATAAAGTCCGTTTTTGGTGAGCAATCCCACTTTTAATAAAATTCATTTATTAACGAAACTCAATTTTTTAAAATTAACTTTCTTTAATATGGTCTTAAGTAGTAAAATATTTATTGAAAAATGGAGCGGATATTATTATTAAAAATAAGAATATTAATATTTTTTATATATAAAAAAGCTACCGATTATTAAATCGATAGCTTATATTATTTTAAACTTTCATGCTTTTATTTCACTATTTTATCCGCTATTCCAAGCAAAGCCTGAATTTTCGGAGAGAACGCTATAATCGCGCCTGCAAAAACAACGCTTATTAAACTCATTAATTTTATAAGAATATTTAAACTTGGTCCTGAAGTATCCTTAAATGGGTCGCCAACAGTATCGCCAATAACCGCAGCGGCATGATTAGGATTTGTTATTTTATTTCCTTTTTCATCCGTAATTTTTTTGCCTCCCAAATTGCCCGCTTCAATATATTTTTTAGCGTTATCCCAAGAACCGCCTGCATTTGACATCATAACAGCCATTGCAAAACCAGAAGTTAATCCGCCAATTAAAAGCCCGATAACCGCAGGAACTCCAAATAAGAAACCAACTAAAACGGGAACTATTATAGCCAAAACCGAAGGAACAATCATTTCTTTTTGAGCAGATTTTGTGCAAATTTGAACGGCTTTTTCATAATCCGCTTTAACTCCTTCTTCTCCAGCCAAAAGTCCTTTTATCTCTCTAAATTGTCTTCTAACTTCTTCAACTACTCCGCCAGCAGCTCTTCCAACCGCTTTCATTGTCAATGCGCAGAAGAAGAATACAAGCATTGAGCCTACAAATATTCCAACTATTACTTTTGGATTCATTAAGTGAATATTGAAAGCTTGCATAAACTCGTTCATACTCAAGCTATAAACGACTTTATTATATAATTCTGAAGAACTTTCCGCAGTATATTTTACAGAACCTATAACTATTTCTTTTAAATTACCGCTATTAATCATTCTTCCTAAAGCCGTTTTAATTTCTTCTATATAAGCGGCGACTAAAGCCATAGCCGTTAAAGCCGCAGAACATATTGCAAAACCTTTTCCTGTAGCAGCCGTAGTATTTCCTAAAGAATCCAAAGCGTCCGTTCTCTCTCTAACGCTTTCAGGCAAACCAGACATTTCTGCATTTCCTCCCGCATTATCGGCAATTGGTCCATAAGCGTCCGTTGCCAAAGTGATTCCCAAAGTAGATAACATACCAACTGAAGCCAAAGCTATTCCATATAATCCTTGAGAGAAAGAACCGACTTCAGAACCGAAACCGCCCGCAAAACCGAAAGATAATATTATAGAAACGACTACAGTAACAACGGGTATTAAAGTAGATTGCATACCGATTGCAAGTCCTCCGATTATAACCGTTGCAGGTCCAGTTTTTGATTGTTCTGCAACCCATTGAGTAGGTTTATATTCTGCAGCCGTATAATATTCTGTGAAGAAACCTACAACATTACCAGCGATAAGTCCCACTATTATTGAAACGAATAATCCCAAATTATTAGGAAGAAGTGCTTTTACAAGTAAGAATGAAACTACTATAATAATAACGCTACTTACATAAACTCCGACTCTTAAAGATTTTAATAATTCTCCCATAGACGCTTTTTCTTTAGTTTTAACGAAGAAAACTCCGACTATTGAAGATAAAGTTCCTATTGCAGCAAGTATAAGAGGAAGAGTAACCGCATATATCGGGCTTATTGTAGGATTTATATAACCGAAAGCCGCAGAACCTAAACTCATTGCCGCAAGTATTGAGCCAGCATAAGATTCGTAAAGGTCAGCTCCCATTCCAGCAACATCGCCAACATTATCGCCAACATTATCCGCTATAACGGCAGGATTTCTTGGGTCGTCTTCAGGTATTCCAGCTTCAACTTTACCGACTAAATCCGCTCCGACATCGGCAGCTTTTGTAAATATTCCGCCTCCGACTCTTGCAAATAGAGCCTGAAAAGAAGCGCCTACTCCAAAGCTTAACATCGTTGTAGTTACAAAATGCATTTTGGCAGCTATATAATCCATAGAATCTCTTGAAATATTTCCAAGTCCTAAAAAATCCGTATTAAACCAATTATTATCAAGCCAACCGTTTAATATTATAAACCACATTGAAATATCGAATAAAGCCAAACCTACAACCGTAAGCCCCATAACCGCTCCCGAACGAAACGCTATTGTCAAACCTTGATTTAAAGATTTTGAAGCCGCATGAGCCGTTCTTGCAGACGCGTAAGTAGCAGTTTTCATTCCTAAAAAGCCCGATAGAGTTGAGAAAAAACCTCCCGTTAAAAATCCAATCGGAACGAAAGGATTTTGCACTTTTAATGCATAAGAAAGAATGGCAAAGATGATGAAAGCTCCGCCAAAGAAGAAGGCTATAACCCTATATTGTTGTTTAAGGTAAGCCAAAGCTCCAGAGCGAACATGAGAAGCTATCTCTTTCATTTTGTCCGTTCCCTCGTCCTGTTTTCGCATCCATTTATAGAAATAAAATGCGAATGCTAAAGTTAATACTGCCGCCGATATTGTAAAAAAGCGGGCATTTTGAATTAACATTTCCATAATAGTCCCCTATAAATTAAAATTTTTAAAAATTATTAAATTGATTATAACAAAAAAATTATAAATTGTCAATATATTTTATGAAATTCTAATATGTAATTTATATATTTAAAACATAGAATTTTTTTAGAAAAAATTAAAAAAAATTTTATTGACTATTTTTATTTTTTTATTATCTTAAATATAGAGAGTATAATTAATTGCAGGCGAAGAGTCTGCATAAGGAGTTTTTTATGATTATCAAATCAAAACAACTAAAATCGTTATTTTCTTTTATAGCGGTAATATTTATGGTTTGTTTAACTGCTATTGCATGTAAGAACAAACCTACTCAAGCCGCCGATTTTAATATCGCCGACCCAGATGTTAAACCAGAACCTCAACCGAATAATCCTGCATACGATAATAAACTTATCGATTATAGAACGGTTAAAGGAGCGAACCCTGTAATTGTATCTTTTGGAGACAAAGGAGAAAACTTATTGTTGGTTTATGAAAACGACAGCGAACTTTATTATAAAGCGAGTTTAAATGGCGGACTTAAATTCACTAAAGAAGGCATTTTAGGAAAGAGAATAAGCGATAAAGGAGGCACGGCTTCAAGGCTTGCATCTCCAGTGGTTTTTGCAAGAGGAAATAGAATTACCGTTGTAGCTTCCGAAAAAGGAACTTTTGGCGGAACTTATAATTTCCCTGTTCAACCTACTACTAAATCAAGATTAATGAAGATTCAAGGAACTATGGACGCTACTACGGGAGAGATTGCTTGGGATTCTACTTGGCAAGATTTTGGAGTAGATGTAGGAAGTTTTGCATCCGCTCAAATGGGAGGATTTTATAATCAATACGCTACATTTACGGGAGCTGGAAAAGGAACAGCTTCAGATAAATTTGTTTTTCCTATAGCGGTTATGTCAAAACAACAATATACCGCAGAATTTGGTTTTGTAATGGCTTATTCTTCAGACGGTAAAAATTGGAGTTTAGGAACAAAAGCAAGATATGTTGACGCTTGGAGAGCTAATACTAAATATATGCAAACTAAAGTATTTAAAGTAAATGGCGATTCCGTTGATTTGCTTGCTCGCCCAAGATGGAATAATCCTGTAAGAATAGGTAAGTTTAGTCTTAATTATGCAAGATATGAATATATACGAAATTTCAGTCCAGATGAAACTAGCGTATTCGATGCTCAAAGCGTATTTGAAACCGCTATTCATAATGAAAACGGACAAACTTATACTTATATAATAAACGGAAGAGGAAACGACTCCGATATTAGATTAGCAAAATTCAGAGGAGAAACTTTGAACGGCGCTCCTGAAAGAGAAATAATAATCTCTTCAAAAGGTAGAGCAGGCTCTGTTGCTATAATTGGAGACGGTTCTATAGCTACATTTACGGACGAAGGCGGAGAATTAGTTTACAGAAGATTTACTCAAAAATATTTTGAAACTCAAGATAAAGCTGGAGTTGAAGTAGCTCAATAAAGAAAGATAAAACGATTTTAGATAATAAAGGGACGCGTAGAGATATGCGTTCCTTTTTTGTTTTGTATAAAATTAAAAATATGTTAAAATATATTCCATGTTAAATAAAAAAAATAGATACGCAAATAAAAATATTATTCATACGATAAACGAACTTGTAAGCAGATTCTCGAATCTTTTGGCTATAGCTGGCTCGATTTTTGCTATATTCGTTTTGCTTATGCAAATAAGAAGTATTAACGCTTATAATTTTTATATAGCGAATTATGGGAAAATAATAAATATTATAACAATTTGTTTTATATTTATACTTTTAGAGCAGATAAGAATCGCTCCAAGAAAATTATATATAATAGTTCCGATTATTCAAATTATAGGTTTGATTTTAATTAATTTTTTGAGCAAAAAATATTATAATATATATTCTTATAGAATTGCATGGACTATAGCGGGTTCGATTTTATTCTTTTTAATTATAGTTATAAATTGGTTAAGGCTTTCGTATTCAAAATTTACTCTATACCAATTAATTATCGCTTCTTTTGTATTCGTAATAACTTTAGGAAGTTTGCTTTTATATTTGCCTTTAAGCACGGTTAAAGGAAATATGCATTTTATAGACGCTTTATTTACCGCAACGAGCGCGGTTTGCGTTACGGGACTTACGGTTATTGACATTTCAAAAGAGTTTACTCTTTTTGGCAGAATCGTTCTTATTACATTAATACAAATAGGCGGATTAGGCATTATGTCTATTTCGGCAATAGTTCTTTTATTTTCGGTTAGTAAAGGAAGCGTGCGAGATAGAATAAGAACTTTGGAAATGTTTAACACTCAAAATAAAGATATTATACAATCTACGATTAAAGTAATTTTTTTAGCGACTTTTTTAATAGAATTGGCTGGAGCAATTTCGCTTTTTACGGTTATTAAAAACGATGCGGGCGGAGTAGGTAAGAAAATATTTTATTCTTTATTTCATTCAATAAGCGCTTTTTGTAACGCGGGCTTTTCATTATACGAAAATAGTTTGCATAGATTTTCAAATAATATTACAGTAAGCGTAACCATAGGTTTGCTTATAATACTTGGAGGAATCGGCTATCCCGTTCTTTTAACCGTTTTCTTTGCGATTAAAAATAAAATAATGGGAAAAAGATATATAATAGACACTCAAACTACTATAGTTTTATTTACCACAATAATTTTACTTTTATTCGGATTTTTATTTATATTTTTCAACGAATATGACGGAGTTTTAAAAGATTTATCTTTAAGAGAAAAAATTTTAATATCGGCATTTCAAAGCATAAGTCCGAGAACGGCAGGATACGAAACTATTTCTTATAATTCTATGAATAGCGTCACGATAGGAATAATAGTATTTCTTATGTTTGTCGGCGCTTCCCCGAGCGGAACGGGGGGCGGCGTAAAAACTACGACTCTATTCGTATTTGTTTCTTCGATTATAACGGCGATAAGCAATAGACCTTTTATTGTCGTTAGAGGAAGAAAAATAAAAGAATCGGCTGTTAATAAATCTGTCGCCATATTTACTCTTGCAATTGCAATTTCGGCTTTTGCCGCGCTTTTGATATTTTATATAGACGGATACAAAACTATGACTCCTGTGCTTTTTGAGTCCGTTTCGGCTCTATCTACTACGGGACTTTCTTTAGGAATAACTCCTTCGCTTTCAATATGGAGTAAAATAATAGTTATGATTTTAATGTTTATCGGTAGAGTAGGATATTTAACTTTATTTATGAGCGTTGGCTCGATAGATAAAGGAAGGTATGGTTTAATAGATTTGCCTACAAGCGATGTCACTATAGGATAAAATTTTTATTATAATGTTTTATCCCTGACGATTATTTTTTCAAAGTTATCTTAAAACCAAAAATAGTTATCCTCATATATTTATTATTTTTATATATAGAAAACACCCTATCTATTTTACTTTCATAAAATTTATTATTTACAAAACTTTTCTTTTTTATAGTCAGTTTAATTCCTAAAATCATTATTGAGAAATAATTATTGGAATTCTCTACAGATAAAATAAAATACCATATATTTCTTTTTATAGTCCTATTATTTATTTGAAAAATGATATTTTCTAAATACCTTAATCTATTTTCATTTTCAAGTTCTTTACTCTCACATATTCCAATCGGGCAAGGAGCGTTGATAACTTTTGAATAATAATCTCTTATAATCGGTATCAAATCTCTATTTTCTTCTCTTTGAGTAAAAAAGAATAAATGGACTAAAGGAACATTTAAAGCCGATATAATTTTTTTATCGTTATTATAACAATAAATTAAACAATCATGCTCATCATCTTTATTATTCTTATCTCTTTTGTCGTATATATTATTCCAAAATTCTTTTTTGAATAGAATGCGATTAATAGAATATCTCTTGCCGTTATCTATTTCTTCATAGCCTTTATCGGCGTTATTTTTTATATATTCCAAATGGTTTAAAATTTTTTTTAATGAAAACAAAAAAATAAAGTTTAAAAAATAATTCGATTTAAGAATGATTTTAGTTAATTGATGGGCTGTTATAAAATTAAATTAAGGAGAAAACAATGTCCATAAACAAAAGAAATTATAGTTTTAACGAAAGAAAAAAATAAATAAAAGCAAACGGGTTGAGGATCCGTTTACTACAACTAAAGAAGTAAAATTTAATAAATTAACGGATAAAGAAGTAGAAAGTATAGTTAATAAAACATTTGAAGAATTAAAAAATCATATAAGTAGCAAAAACAATATTAAAAAAGATGAACATTAATATAATGGCTAATAATACGGGATTTTCTTTTATTTCATTATTAGAAGACATAAATAATATTAATGATATTGATACTATAATTGATGAAATATCATATGCTATTTATCATAAAATAGCTTTGAGAATAGGCGTTTCAACTATTTATATTAACCATGTTGCTTTGCATCAAGCGTTGTTAAGATATTCTAAAGATGTTTATGGTTTTGCTAGAACAAAAAAAGAAATAGCCAAGCATATAGAAGATAATAATATAATTAGATAGTATTATGTATAATATAAAATATTCTGCTGGTTTTATGTTGGAAACTGATAAACCTCATATCAATAAAAAAATAGCATACTTATGTTATCACCTATCTTGCCTTAAGCCTTTTAGTGCTTCAAAAATGGATGCAAATTTTTATCAAGATGTAGAACAAATGGATTATATAGAAAATCATTTTAATGAAGTTATTATATATTTTATTATAATTATTATATTATCTAGCGGTAAATCTAATTTAAATATTAGTGATGAAAATAAGAAACACTTAATTCATTCTTTAAGATATAGGAAATTAAATAGGTCTTCGCTTGAATTAGTATTTGAAAATATAATACCTAAATATAAGTTATATTAATAATAAAATAATCTTAATTTTATTAACCATGTTTATTTTTTAGAGTTAATCTCAATCCAAATAAATATACAATAAAATATTTCCTACTTCTTTTAATTCCAAAAATAATATTTTCTTTTACTTCTTCAGCTTTATTCTCATTAATACTTTCAAATATTTTCAATACTCCCAACTCTTTATATTTAATAATTCTTTCATCGGTTAATTTTCTCATATAACAATCAAATAAAGCCTCGCCCAAATACGCTAAAGTTCTTTTGCCGTTAATTGAATAATTTGAAGTGTCTATTAATTTATCCAATTTTTCTAATACAGAAAATAAAAAATTACAATAATCAAAAAATATATCTTTTCTCATAACGAATATATTATAAAAATATCGTCTCGTGGTTTCCCTCTGTTCTAAAATATAATCTTTATACTCTGGATAATTTTCGCAAATGCATTTTACCATTTCGTCATAATCTTTTATATCCGTCCCAGGTATAATTGTTCCGTAATCTTCCCTTGCATTATTCACATTAACAAGTTTTAATTCGCTTTTCATTGGCAAAATTAAATCGTATTTTTGAATATATTTATTTATAGTTTCTAAATTAAGCCCGTATTTATCAAGCAAGTCATCATTATCAAAATTGTCAAAAATATCTCTGTAAGCTTTATTTATTTTCGTTTGTTCGTATTTATCGTATTCGTATTCGTTAAATACCAAAAGCCTCCTATAATGCATGAATCCAATATAATCGGGATTTCCTAATTTATCGTAATTTTTCCAAGCCCAATATATTCCTGTTAGTTCGCAATATTCTCTATTTTTGTCGGAAATATTATCTAAAGTATCGTCTCCAATCATATTTTCAATAAGCCAATTATAATCTTCTTTTAAAACTTTTCCGTCTTTTGTTTCTTTTTCTTTTAAAGTTCTTCCCAAATGAATAGGAATGAAAATATCATTTTTAAATAAAGTAGTTTTTTTATGATATGCGACTAATATTTTTAACATATTTATCAATCCTTTGTCTTAATATTAAATTCTATCTTTTTAAGTTTTTTATATAATATTTTATTTAACCTTTTCAAATAATCCAATCTATGATATAAAGTATTTATCTGTAATCTTGCAGGCTTTGTGGTTATATTTATAAATCCAAATATTTTAGTTCTTCTGTATATGCCGTCATCGTATGAATTTATTATCGCTTTCTTAAAGTCTTTGAAATATAATCCAAATAAAATTATAAATCTTGGCGTTTTTAATATATTTTCAACGAATTTCTTTTGTTCTCTATCAAAATATAAATATTTAAATTCTTTATCGTTTTTTATATCTTCAAAAAGTTCTTTCAATAATTTTAAATATTGACTTTTATATTTTAGTTGAATTCTATTATAAAAATTATAATTTCCATAATAAACTTGCAGGTAGAAAGCTTCCTTAATCAATCTTTCAAAAAAACCGTATCGTTTTAAAATTTCTCTTGTTATAATGCAGTTTTCAGGCATTTTTAATAAATTTTTATTAGTTATTAAAGAGGAAGAATTTTGATTTTCTTCTATTCTATATTGAATAAGATATTTTTTTAAAAATGATATCCTATTTGCTTTACACAAAACTTCCGCTATAAATGGAACATCTTGATAAGAAAATTTTTCTATAAATTTTATTTCTTTAATAAAAGAACTTTTATATATCGCCGCCCAAACGGATGCATGCTTATACAGGATTTGAGGATATTCTTTTAATGTAAATACTTCTTTTGGAGCATCAACAAATGAAAAAAATTTGTTATCATACGGCTTTACAGATTTATGTTTATAAAAAGAATTATATATATAAAACATGCATTTTGTCATATCGGTATCGTTTCTTTTCGCCTCGTTATATAATAATTCGTAAGCGTTTGGCTCAACCCAATCGTCCGTTTCAAGTATCGCTATGTATTCTCCCGTAGCTTTTTCTATTCCCAAATTAACCGCCGAGCCGTAGCCTCCGTTTTCTTTATGAATAGGTTTTATTCTTTTGTCTTTTTCGGCGTATTCGTCCATTATTTTTCCGCAATTATCGGGGCTTCCATCGTCAACGGGAATTATTTCAATTTCTTTCAAAGTTTGATTAATAACGCTCTCAATACATTGTCTGAAATATTTTTCCACATTGTATGTCGGCATAACTATTGATACTTTTGGTTTTTCCATATTAAATTAAACTCCTATTTTTATTTATATAAATCGTTAATATTTTTGTAAACATTCTTTTTAGCAAAAACATATTTATCTCTTCTCTTTTTAATTATTTTTATATTCTTTTTATAGTTATTTTTTAAATTTTTTTATTTTATATTTTATCCTGCGCTTCTTTTAGTATATGTTTTATAGCCTCTTTATGTTTACCTTCTAAATTTCTATATGGGTCAAAAGATAATTTATTATCTAATGTTATACTTTTATATAATTTATTATCCAAATCTAATTTAAAAAATATTTTATATTTATCATTGTATTTATCATTAGGTATTTCATCTATTCCAATATATTTTATCAATATTCTAAACTCTCTTTCAAATTTAAAAGATGTACTTTTTTCAAAGAAATCTTTAATATCATCATTCTTTTCTTTTTTATCTCCTATATATTTTATATCTCCAAAATAATATTCAAAATTTTTATCTTTTTTTAATAAGATATTTTTTAATAAATCTCTTTTATTAAAGATAATCCTTACTTTTATATTTTCTAAATTATCGTCAGGTGTTATTCCATATATTTTCCACCATGCATAAGCGTTATCTTTATCTATGGTTTTACTAAAACATGCCATATAAACTTTTTTATCTAAACTATAAAGACACTCATTTTTATCTTCAAATATATACGGGTGAGACATAGTTAAAGTTTCGTTATTAATATCGTTTAGTAAATATTGAAATTTTAAAATTCTTGATACATTATTAAAATCATTTGGGACTAATCTTTTAACTAAATCATCTATATCATTAGTTTCAAATCTGAAATTATTTTCTAAATCATATACAAAATATTCACCATTTTTAATTGTTATTTTAACAGGTGGAAAATCATTAAATATATTCTCTTTTATTGCATTTTTAACAAAATAATTTAAATATGTAATATTATCATATATATTTTTATATAAATTTTCATCTAATTTTAAATCTATTAAGGCAAGTATTACATTATCTAAAAATCTATGTATAAGTGTTTCATTTGGAATAATTCCATCTTTATAAGGTTTCTCAATTATGCTATTATATAATAAAATTAAATTATCAATAAAAAAATCAAATTTAAAATTATTTTTATCTATATATTCAAATAAATTTTCAAAAATTAATTTTTCAATTATCATATCGCTATAATAATAATCTTTATTATTTATTAAAAATTCGGTAAATTTTTGCCAGATTGTGATATCTTCTACAATAAAATTTTGTAAATATAAGAGATTATTATAAATCATACTTTCTTCAAAATTTAAATCAGTATCATTAATAAATTTATCAGAAATATTTTTTATTTTATTTTTTAAGTTGTTAAATTCTACTTGATTAAGATAATCAAAATTATTATGTTGGTATAATTGGTTTAGTTCATATTTGATATTTTCTATAGTGCTTGGATTTATATTATGACTAATTTTTATATCTTTTGAATTAATTTTTCTTCTAATTTCATAAATTAACTTATAACAAGAGGAAGTATAAAATATTTCTTCTTCCAATAATTTTCTTTGCAAATTATTAATGTATTTCAAATGGTCATAATTAATTTGTTTACTTTCGTTAATAATATCTAGTATATTATTATCTAAATTATTTTCTTGGACAAAACTATTTATAATATTATATATTTGAGAGAATTCTACTTTATTTAAAGACGATGTATAAAAATGAGCAACAAGTTCAACTATTTTATTATAATATGTATATAGATTTTCTTTATCAGAATTATATAATTTAATAATACTTAATAATGCATAATATGAACCAAATTCATTAGTTATCATATTTTTGTCTATACTTTCTATAAGTTTTTTAAATATAGAACTTTTCATTTCTTCATTACCAATAAAAAATATATCAAAATTTATATTATCTGCATCATATTCCATAATTACGCCAAAATATTCTAAATAATAATAATTATTATAGAGTTTTATATCTCCTTTATAATAATCATAAGGTATTTTAAGCATATTTATTAATATTTCTTCATCATATTCAAATTTAATATCTTTAAAAATATTTTCTAAATTATAAAAAATGAAGTATAAATAGCTATTATCAAAAGTTCCTTCCAAACAATTATGCAAATCTTTTATAGTTTCGCTATAATTATAACTTTTAAAATAATTTTTAATTTTATCCTTTTCATTATCATCAAAAGAAACTCTATCAACAATGTCGTTTTTACGCTTTAAATAGTTGTAAAGATGTATACCCCAATGTTTATCCCAATAATTTTCAACATATTCTTTTATTTTACTCATAGATATATTTTTAATTAAGTATTTACTTACGATTAAAAAATAATCTATTATAAATGGATTTATAATAATAATTTCACTTTCTAAATATTTTTCCTTATTCTCATATTTGCCTTTATAATATTCATCATTATAATAACTTAAATCTTGAAATGTAGGATTATTACCTAAAGCTTTAATTATATTATCTATATCTTCAAGAATTTTATTTTTATCAAAAAATTTATGAACGCATTTTATTCTTTCTTCTTGAAATAATCGCTTTTCTTCTCCTATTTTTTCTTTATATCTTTTATCGATTTCTATCGCTTTTTTTACTTCTTCAGGAATCAATGAGTATAATTCTTTATTATCTTCTTTTATAAGATGCCAATAAAAAACATTTTTTACCTGTTCTGAAAAATTATTAAATTCATCTACCGTAGGATTTAACAATTGCAATATATTTCTATATCTATTAAAAAATATAATATCGAATGTTTTAGAGCAATATTCTAAAAAATTTTCTCTTACTAAATTCCAATAAATTCTTAAATCTATATCTTCATCTAATATATTCTTTACTATTATTTTTATTTCATTATCTTTATCTTTTCTTACATATAATGCCAAATATTTAATTATAATGTCACATTGGATGTCTGTTAATGTATTTTTTATATCTACTTTATTTTTACTTAGACAATAAAGAGGAATATCTAATTTATATTTTTCTTTATAATCAATATATTGATATATTTCTTCCAATTCTTTTTCATCTTTAGGAAAATATATATCTAAAATAAATTTTAATCTTTCAATATCTTCAAATATAGCGTCAATTATTACTTCTAAAATTTTTGTTATTCTTTTATTTAAGTGACTTTTTCTTAATTTTTCTTCATTAAACAATTCTATACAATATTTTATTAAATTGTTATATATCAAATCGGATTTTATCTCTTCTTCATCTAATGAATATATAATATATTCTAAAATGTTATATTGTCCAAATTCATCAAATTTTTTAATTACATCTAAAATTTTATCTATATCTTCTTTCTCTTTTATTTTTTCAAGTAGTAAATTTATTATAAATATTAAGGGCATAGATTTTGCATAATAATATCCGTTTCCATAATTTATATCTTTTATACTATCGCTTATGAAAGATAAATATTCGCTAAACGGGATTTTATTTAATAGACTTTTATCGTCTAAAAATAAAGCCATATCCAAATGCATAAATATATCTCTTACATTAGATATTTTTATTTTTTTTATTTCATCTCTTATTTTGTTATTGCAATATTCTTCTATAGGTAAAAATATTTCTATTTTATTTAAAAAATGAATAACAACACTGTAATAACGAGAATCTACACTTAAAGAATTTAATTCGCTTTCACTATCCAAATATTTATCAAAAATATAATCAAAAAGTTCTTTCTTGGCTTCATTATCAATACTCTTTAAATTTTCATTTTCTAATATTTTATTATCAATAATATTTCTATAAAGCCATATTATATTATTAAAACTTTCTATATACTCTCTTAAATTATTATTCATAATTTCCTCCAAATATAAATTTATACTAATCAATCATAACATATAATTTATTTGAATCAATATAAAATTATATTTTCTATTTCTTATTTATTTTTACTCATATACAAATAAGCGCTTTTAATACTCTCTTCTAAACTCTTTTCAGATTTCCAATTTAAAACATTTTTAACTTTTCCAATATCCGCATATAAAACCGCAGGGTCACCAGCTCGTCTCCCTTTAACCTCAACGGGTATTTTTTTATTCAAAACTCTCTCGCAGGCTTCAAAAACTTCTTTAACGCTATAACCTTCGCCCGTCCCAATATTAAATACATCCGTTTTATTTTCTTTAATTAAATATTCGTAAGAAAGTCTATGAGCTTCGGCTAAATCCAATACATTAACATAATCTCTTATGCAAGTTCCGTCTCTCGTATCGTAATCATCTCCGAAAATTGTAAATACTTTATCATTGTTTGCCTTCAATATATTTGGAATTAAATGAGTTTCGGGTTCATGCCATTCGCCAATCCTTCCTTTCTCGTCCGCTCCAGCTACATTGAAATATCTTAATCTTATTGATTTTAATTTGTAGGCTTTATCATAATCGTCCATTATTCTTTCAACTGCAAGTTTGGAATAACCGTAAGGATTAATGGGATTTTGAGGATGTTTTTCGTCTATCGGCGTCTGCTCAACTATATCGCCATAAGTAGCGCAAGTCGAAGAAAAAACTATTCTTTTAACATTATGTTTAATCATAGTGTCAAGTAAATTCAATGTTCCGTAAATATTGTTTCTGTAATATTTTGAAGGATTTTGAACGCTCTCCTCAACCAAAGCGAAAGCTGCAAAATGAATAACTCCGTCTATAGAATATTTATTAAAAACATTTTCTATATCTTCAATATTTCTCAAATCGCCTTTTTCAAAAATTATTTTGTCTGGATTTATTTCACACAAAGTATTAATTGTTTCAATATGTCCGTTTTCCAAATTATCGAAAATAATTATTTTATAATCTGTCTTTTCAATTAAATTCAAAACCGTATGGCTTCCTATATATCCAGCTCCACCTGTTATTAAAATCATTTGAATATCTCCTTAAATAATTTTAAAACTCTCTCAACCGCCAAATCCATATTATAATATTTATAATCCCCAAGCCTGCCAAAGAAATAAACATTATTAAGCTTTTTACTCTCGCGTAAATATTTATTATAAAGTTTGTCGTTTTTATCGTTATTTATTGGGTAATATCTTTCATTCTTACCAAGCGAAAAAACCTGCGGATATTCTACCGATATTATTGTCTTATTTGATTTCTCATCCAAAAAGTATTTATGTTCCGTTATTCTTGTAAAATCATAATCGTTAGGATAATTAGTCACAACAGATTTTTGATAATATTCTTTATCTATTGTCATAATATCGAATTTTAAACTTCTATAAGGCAACTCGCCATATTGATAATCAAAATATTCGTCTATTGCTCCCGTATAAAATATTGTCTTAAATTCTTTAATTTCATTTTGAGATAAAGTTTTATAATCCGTATTTAACTGAACCGTAATATTTTTATGATTTAAAATATTCTCTATTAATTTGGTATAACCTTCTTGCGGAATAGCCTGATACTTATCTTGAAAATATCTGCTGTCGTTTGAAATATAAATTGGAACTCTTGCCGTCACGCTCGCGTCTATCTCTTCGGGCTTTAATCCCCATTGTTTAATTGTATAATTCTTAAATACATTCTCGTAAACAAACTTGCCGATAAAATTTAAATCTTTATCTTTACTCTTTTGAAAATCCAAAATAGGAACTTTAACGCCATAGCCATATTTTGCAATAAGTTTATTCTCTATTCTCTCCGACATAGAAAACGAAAATAATTCCCTCAAAGTCTTTAAGGTAAAAGGCAAAGAAACTCTATTTCCTTCAATCATAACATTAGGCTTTAGATAAAAATAATGCCATTTTGTAAAATTAGATAAATAATCCCAAACTTCTTTATTATTCGTGTGAAATATATGAGGTCCGTATTTATGAACCGTTATATTTTCATTAGCATTCAAATAATCAAAACAATTTCCCGCTATATGCTCTCTTTTGTCTATTATTAAAACTTTTTGATTTAATCTCTCGGCTATCAAATTAGCCAATACGCTTCCCGATATTCCAGCTCCAACTATTAAATACATTAAACCGCTCCTTTTAATTTAATCGTTAATTTGAAAAACAAAATACGAATATATGCTCTTCTATGCTCTTTTGTTTTTGTAATGCTGATTTTAAATATATTTTGCGGATAATTCCTTATTCTTATTATTGCCGTCCATATTTTATAAAATAAAGTTATTAAAGAATATTTAAATAATTTTCTTTCCCAAAATCCGCTCGCATCCGACAGATTTGAATAAATAAAATTTAATATTTTCAAGTTTGACGCATTTGAATTAAAATATAATAAACTCTCTTCAATATATTTGTCTTTATTCTCTTTATGCAAATTCTCAAAATAATTTTTAAAATTATTAAAAGGATTAATTAAAGCATATTGTAAATCTCTGATAATATATAAAACCCAAGAATAACGGTATATATTCCAAACTTTATTTTGTTTAAGAAAATCGACTATTGCATTGTAGGATATATATAATTGCCTTAAATTATTATCTATTTTAGAAAAAGATATTTTATTATCCTTTTTATTTTCAACAATCGCCGTCATTGCGTTAGGATTATTTTGATAATAATAATAGAAAATATCCGATACAGCCCTATATTTCTTAACGAAAAATAAAGCAAATAAATTTAAAATCCAATCGTCCGCTATAGAGATTTTTTCTTTTGGCATATATTCCGCTCCTTTGAGTAAAATTGAGCGTTTAAAAACTCTTCCCCAAAGCGTTCTTCTTTCGGCATCGTTAAAAAACATTTTATCAAACGCCGCTCTTTTTCCATATATTTTCAAATCTCCCGCTATGTGAAAGTCGTATTCCCAAGTTTTATAATCGTCCGCATAAGAGCCATTGAAATAAATAGCGTCAAATTTATCACCTAAATATTTATATATTTTTTGATAACAATCTTTTTCAACCCAATCATCGCTGTCGACAAAATGAATATATTTTCCGCTTGAATGACTTAAACCGTTTAATCTACTCCAAGCGCTACCAAAATTTTCATCGTTTCTAATATATTTAATATTTTTATTGATGTTATTTTTTTGATATTCTTTAACTATCTCATAACAATTGCCAGAAGAATAATCGTCCACAATTATAATTTCTATATCATTAAAAGTTTGATTGACTAGACTATCTAAACATCTTCTTAAATATCTTTCCGTATTATATACAGGAACGATGATGGAAAAATAAAGATTATTTTCTATATTTTTTGTTTTCAAATTATCGCTAATTTTTTTAATACTATCCATAATTAATTAACATATTATACATTATCGGAATATGCAACTTCTATAATTTATAATAAAAACCATTATAACATACAAAAAATAAAATGTCAACTGTAAAATATAAATTTATTTGTATTATTTTTTAGTATTAATTTATAAAAAATAATCATTTATCAAAAAATTAAGTGAAATTTAATCA
>ERZ791737.745-NODE-745-length-21447-cov-16.398513_pt1 | contig 21447 bp, 15 predicted proteins | sample MGYA00510042_ERZ791737 | MGnify/ENA primary metagenome ERZ791737 (study PRJEB30046, sample SAMN00791965) | human gut metagenome | study: EMG produced TPA metagenomics assembly of the A metagenome-wide association study of gut microbiota in type 2... | reverse complement strand
CGGAGGCGAGATGATTGATAGCGAATTAGGAAAAATTCCAAAAGGTTGGAAAGTTGGAACTATTGGTGATTTGATATCTAATTTATTTAATGGAGATTGGGGTAAAGATAAAAATAAAGAAAAATATACGAAAGAAGTTATTTGTATTCGTGGTGCGGACATAGGAGATATATTCAAAGGTTTTGACGGTAATCCCGTTAGAAGATTTATTTTAGAAAAAAATTTAAAATCTAAAAAATTATTAGAAGGAGATATTGTAATGGAATGTTCTGGCGGAAGTCCGACACAATCTACAGGGCGTTGCATTTTTGTAACAAAAAGTCTTTTATCGGCATACGATAAACCTTTAATTTGCACTAACTTTTGCAAAGTAATTAAAATTAAAGAAAAAGAATATAGAGGTTATGCATATAATTTATTATGGTATTTATATAATACTCGTCTATTTTTTTTATTTGAGAACGGCACTACAGGTATAAAAAATCTTGATGTGAATAATTTATTTAAAAGGCATATGATAGCTATACCAGATATAGATGTAGCGTTAGAATATAATGAAATATTTTTAAGTTTAATAGACATTATGCATGCTAATAAAAAAGAAAATGAAAAACTTTCTAATATTAGAGATAGTTTATTGCCTAAACTTATGACCCCAAAGGGGCGCAGAGCGGACGGAAAGATTAGAGTATAAAATATGTATTAATATAATTTGCTAAAAATTATCAAAGAATTTATAATGCAAATATATAAATTAATAAAAGTTATATACTCGGAAGCTCAATTAAGGAATATTTATTTATGGCACATAATTTAGGAAAATTATTAAATAAAGTTAGAAAAGAAAAATTATTGAGTTTAAGAGATTTATCCGAAAAAATGAAATTAGACGAAAACGGGCATGTATATTTAAGCGCTATTGAATGCGGCAGAATTTTGCCCGATATAGAAACTTTAAAAAATATATTAAACTCTTTGGATAGTATAAATAGATTAGAAGAATTTACCGAAGAATTAAAACACTCGAAAATTAATAATCAATATGATGATAAAATAGAATATAAAGAAGAAACATATTTTAAAACATTAAAAAAGCGTAAAGCATTGTTATGAAAGATAGTTATATTATAGAAATAGTAAATAAAAACTTAAAAGATTATAAAGATAAAGGCGGAAAAATATCGTATCCTTTTGACGCTTCAAAATTCGCGTTAATAAATTTTGGTTTAGATGTTCAATACGATGCTTTATCGTTCGGAGGCGATAACGGAAAAGCGGGACTTATAAAAATAAAAGAGAAAGTTATAATAATAAATCCAGATAGAGAAGATTTTAAAATAGGAGAATTTGTAGTTCCTAAAAAATTATATATAAAAGAATCTGAAAATCAAACTATAGCTCATGAAATAGGACATTACGCGCAATATGAAGAAAATCGCAAAAATTACGGAAACACTTTATTTGGAGAAGAAAATTATTATAGAGATTCTTATTCAAAGATACTTCTTAACGGCGAAAAGTTTGCAAATAAATACGCCAGAAATTTATTAATTCCAAAAAACGAATTGGAGAAATTTTTGAAAGAAAACTATATTAAAGGAACTATAGACTTACTTAAACATGACGGAGAATTGATAAGAAAATATTTTGGCGTTACGGAATTTATGCTCGAAGTAAGATTGAAAGAATTAAAAATACCATTTATAAACGGATATTATATTCCCGACCAATTAAAAAGTAGTTATAAAAAATATTCTGAAGAAAATTTATTGAAACTCATGCAAATATCAATAGGAAACGGATTTGGACTTAACCCCGATTACGGCGACTCGGAACAAATAGCTTATTTATATAATAAGATAACGGGAGAAAACAGAGACAGCGGTTCTTTATATATGACTATATGGAGAATAGCAAACGGTAAATATGATAATTATTTTGAAAGCGTATGCGAAAAAAGAATAGAATTTCTTAATAACGAAAAAAGAAAATTCCCAGAAATACAAAAGAAAGTAATATTGGAAAAATTGAAAAAAGAAGGAGCGGAAAAAATAACTATATTCGGTTCTTTCACGCGTAATAAAAAATGTTCTTTTAACGATAAAAGCGACATTGACATATTGGTAAAATTTAAAGATAATAAGAGTATTCTTGAAATTATGCGAATAAAAGAAGAATTGCAATTATTGATTTTAAGAAAAGTAGATTTAATTTTAGAAGAAAATATAAGAAATTATATGGTTCAATCAATAGAGAAAAGCAAAGAAGTTTTATTATGAAAAGAAGCGACAATTACTTAATAAACGATATAAAAGAATCTATAAAATCAATAGAAGAATATTTAAGCGAACTAAATTATAATAAAGAAAATTTTTTATCAAATAGAAGAATGCAAAAATTAATGATTTATGAAATAATAATGATAGGCGAAGCGGCTGCAAAAATATCTATAGAAACTAAAAATAATTATCCAAATATAAATTGGAGAGAAATTTCCGATATGAGAAATTTTTTAATACACGAATATTTTGAAGTATAGAATAATATAATATGGGAAACCGCAAATAAAGACATTCCAAAATTAAAAGAAAATATATACTCTATAAAAACAGAATAAATTATCCCATTTTCAAACGATATATTATTTAATTAAAATATTAATAATATAATTACTAAAAAAATAGCTATTGCAAATTATCTATAAGGCAGTTAAACTAAAAATAAAAAAATTATTATAGATTTATATTATGCAAATATTATCCGAAAACGATTTTGAAAATTCTTTAATTGATATTCTTGTCGAAGAAATGGAATACGAATATAAAAAAGGAGCGGATTTAAGAGAAGAATATTCCTCTATGAATGATTACCATTCGGTAGTCATAAAAGAAATTTTTGAATATTATCTTAAAAAAATAAATAAAAATGCAGATAAAGAAGCGATAGAAGAAACCGTTAAAAAGATAATAAATTTAGAAAGTTTGGATTTTATCGAAAAAAATAAATTCTTTCAAAACGCTTTATCTTACGGAATTTATATTTCATATTTTGCGGACGGAAAAGAAAAGAACGCGTATATAAATTTAATAGATTATAAAAATAAAAATAACAATAATTTTTTAGTCGTAAATCAACTTACAATAGAAGATAAAACCGTTAAGCGACCAGATATTATAATATATGTAAACGGACTTCCTTTAGTCGTAATGGAACTTAAAAACGCTTTAAATGAAGATATTACCATAGAAAACGCTTATAAACAAATTAGAAATTATATAAAAAATGATATTCCATCGTTATTTGAATATAACGCTTTTCTTGTCATAAGCGATATGATAAACGCGAAAGTAGGAACTATAACTTCCGATGAAAGCAGATTTATATCTTGGAAAAAAGAAGATAAAGAAAAGGAAACCATAAAAGAAAACGCTTCTTTAGATTTACAATATAAAACATTAATAAAAGGTATGTTTGAAAAATCAAGGTTTTTAGATATAGTTCATTATTTTTTGTTTTTTGTTTACGACCCTCAAAAAAAGAATTATAATAAAATATTAACTTCCTATCATCAATATTTTGCTTCTATAAAAGCCATAGAAAAAATAGAAGAATCTTTTTCAAAAAGCGGAAGTAAGGCGGGAATTATATGGCATACTACAGGAGCTGGCAAATCTTATACTATGCTTATGATTTCAAAATTAATAACTCAAACTCTAAATAATCCTACAATAGTAATAATAACCGACAGAAATAATTTGGACGACCAACTTTTTAATTCTTTTTCAAACGCTGCGGAATATTTATCTCAAAATCCGATTCAGGCGTCTTCGAGAGAGCATTTGAAAAAACTTTTGAAAGATAGAGAAACGGGCGGTATAATATTTACTACTTTGCAAAAGTTTGAAGATTATAGCGATATACTTTCAAAAAGAAAAAATATAATTTTAATGATTGACGAAGCTCATCGCTCTCATTACGGAGATAAAGCGGAAATTAAAAAAGGCGAGATAATTTACGGTATGTCTAAATATATAAAGGATGCCTTGCCTAACGCTATAAAAATAGGATTTACGGGAACTCCTATAGAAAAAGACGATAGAAGCACCATTGAAGTTTTTGGAGATTATATAGATATATACGATATAACTCAATCCGTAGAAGACGGAGTTACAGTTCCAATATATTATGAGGGCAGAGTAAATAATTTAAAATTAAACGAAGATATATTAAAAAAGATAGATGAAAAATACGAATCTATAAAAAACCAAACTTCCGAATATGATATAGAAAAATCTAAAAGAGAATTATCAAAAATGGACGCTATATTAGGTTCTGAAGATGTTATAGATTCTCTTTGTAAAGATATTATAAAACATTATGAAGAAAGAAAACATATTTTATTAGGTAAAGCTATGATAGTAGCATACTCCAGACCTATAGGAATAAAAATATATAAAAAGATACTTTCTTTAAAACCTCAATGGAAAGAAAAATTAAAACCCGTTATGACGACTACAAATGATGACCCTGAAGAATGGAGAAATATCTTGGGAACTTCCGAAAAGAGAAAAGAGCTTGCCTTTGAATTTAAAAAATCTAATTCTGATTTTAAAATAGCTTTGGTAGTCGATATGTGGCTTACGGGATTTGATGTTCCATCTCTTAACACTATGTATATATATAAACCTTTAAGCGGACATAATTTAATGCAGACGATATCTAGAGTAAATAGAGCGTATAAAGATAAAGAGGGCGGACTTATAGTAGATTATATAGGGCTTGCAAGTTCGTTAAAAGAGGCTTTAAGTAATTATACTAAAAGAGATAATGAAAGATACGGAAAATTAGATATAGAGGAAAGCGCTTTTCCTAAATTTAAAGAAGCTTTGGAAATAATAAGAGAAATTTTTTATAATAAAATCGATTATTCAAACTTCTATGATTGTTCCGCAAAAGAAAGAGAAAATATTATAAAAAATTTAGCAGATTATATAATTTCAAATGAAGATAAGAAAAAATTATTTATAGATAAAACAACAGAACTAAAAAAAGCGGAAACTTTATGCATAAGCATTATAGAACAAAAAGAAATAGTAGAAACGGCTTTATATGAAGCTGTAAAAGTTATTATAGTAAAAATATCTTCTCAATCTAAAATCTCTTTATATGAAATAAATAAAATAATATCCGAAATGCTTAAAAATTCGGTAAGAAGCGAAGGCATAATAAATATTTTTAACGAAAGAGAAATAAAAGAAGTGTCGGTATTTGACTATGAATACCTTAAATCTATAGCGTCTATGAAACATAAAAATTTATCTTTGGAACTTTTGCATAAACTTTTAGCTGATAAAATAAAAGGGCATTTAAGAGTAAATATAGTGCAGTCTGAACTTTTTTCAAAACGCATGAAAGATATTATGAACGGTTATAAAAACAGAATGATTACAAATGCGGAAGTTATAGAAGAGCTTTTAAAAATGGGAGAAGATTTAATAAATTTGGAAAAAGAAAGCGATATTTTGGGATTAAGCGCCGAAGAGAAAGCTTTTTATGACGCTATATTAAAACCTCCTTCTATAAAAAAATTCTATACCGATGAAACTTTAAAGCAAATTGCCGTAGAACTTACCGATATCGTGCGAAAAAGCAAAACTATAGATTGGGAAAGAAAAGAATCCACAAGAGCAAAAATGCGTTTAGCGGTAAAAAAACTCTTAAGAAAATATAAATATCCTCCAGAAAATCAAGAAGAAGCGTTAGATATAGTTATAAGGCAGGCAGAGAATATAGAATATAACAATTTAATTTATGCATAATAATTATACATATTAAGGATTTAAGAATTGACATAAAAAAATAATCATTGTATAAATATCTATTATGAAAACTTTTAATAAAAATCTAACTAAAAATATGAATAAAAATTTAGTCGGTAGAAAATTAATCGACAAAAATTTAATTAAAAATCCGATTAAAATAAAATTTGTAATCGCATTAATTCTAATAACGAATTCAATTTTATTCTCTCAAAATACAAATGAAATAAATACGAATAATAATACAAACTCTGGAAAATACGGAGTTTTAAGCGCGTCTTTAGAATTAGTCGCTTACGGAAGAATGAGCGATTTAATAGAACAGACGGGAAACGAAGACACTTTGGGAGTTTTACTTTACGGAGATTTAAGTTATATCAAAGAATATAAATACGCATCAATCGGTGCGGATATTAACGCAAGATTTTACGAACCTTTATCGCATAAAGCGAGATTCTACAAAGATATGTCCCCCCCCCTATTCGACTTTACAAAATTAAATTTATTCGTAAATTTTAAATATGTTGGAATAAGAGTCGGAGTTTTAGAATCCTACACAAAAAATATTCCTATGACTTCTTATTTTCCAACTTTATTTTATTATCATACGGTAAGCACTAATAAGGCTACAGTTCTTTCGGGACCAAGAGATTTGCCTATAGGATACGACACTCAATTTATTCCAAGATACGATACGGGAATAATGTTAGAATCAAGTTTTTACGGAGTATTTATTGGAGTTGGAATGGTTAACGGCGAAGAAGGACTCGATGCAAACTCTTCAAAAGGTTTAATGGCAAAAATTTCTTATAGCAATGATTATATCAATACGGGAGTCGCGGGAATAGTAAGCGAATTAGGTTCGATACCGATAAAAGAATACGGCGATAGCATTAACGCTTTTTTATATTTTAGAAACGGCAAAAATGGAAGATTTACTATTGGAATTGAAGGATTTTGGTTTAGGCATGGAATAAGAGCAAATAATCAATACTCGCCTTCTAGTTCAAACTCAAACGAACATCATTATAATAGCGGATATTATACGGATTTTTCAATTCAAACATTCGCAGCTAAAAAACCTTTTTATGCAATGAGCGGATTTATATTTTTTGAAGTTCGCAGATTATGGAAATTCGACATAACCGCGCATTTTGGAATTCATGATAATAATATATATTCAAATTCTGAAGATATTTATCAATTAAAATACAGAGCTTTTTTGAAAATTACTTTTAATATAACGGACGATTTTAAAATAATGCTTTCCGATACTTTTACTTACGACCCTGTTTATAAAAATAATTATCAATATTACGAATTAGAAGATAGGCGTCAAGTCGGCGTAATATCTTATAACGATAAAGGAGGAAAACATTATACCGTTGATAACGATTTTTATTTGGGTATGAGTTTTAAATTTGGCGGCGTTTGGGGAAAATAATAATTTATTTATTAAAATATATTAACATATTCAATTTATTATGATATAATTAAAATAATATTTATCAGAGTAGCTTATGTATATTGCAATATTAAAAAAAGTTTTCATTTTAATTATAATTTTTTTATCTTTTTCATATATATTATTTTCGGATAATATTTCTTCAAAACATTCTTTATCGATTTTAAATTCGACAAGCGCAAGAAATAGAGGAATTATGGATTCGGGATTTTTAACGGGAAAAGATTCTTCTGTTATATTTATTAATTCTTCTTCTTTAATGTCTTTAATAAGAGATTCTATTAATCTAAATTATACTTTATCTCCAAATTTTAAAGACGAATATTTATTTAACGGTTCTTATTCTCATACGGATAATGTTTACGCAATAGGAATAGGTTTAGCTTCTGAAATTAATAAAATAAAAACTTATAATAATTCGGAAATAAGAGATAAAGATATATATAATGGAAATTATTTAATAAATATAGGAGCGGCTTATATGATAAATGAAAATTCTTTTTTTGGAGCGAATATTAAAGCCGTTATAAATAATTTTGATAAAGAAAATATATTTGGAGGATTTTTAGATTTATCTTATATGCAATCAATATTTAATCCCTCATTTAAAATTGGAGTTGGAATAAAAAATTTCGGATTTTACGATAAAGTATTTGCGGCAATAGACACGGATATAATAACTTCTATAGCTTATGCAAAAGAAGATTCAAGTTTCGCCGTTTCTTTAGAATATGATATTTCAGTTCCTTCGATAAGCCATAGAGTAGCGATTGGATTAGAAGCTATGATAATAAATTTTAATAAATTAGGTTTATTCAATTCAAATATAGATTATGACGATTTGCCCGAAAGCGCGCTTGACGAACCTAACGCTATGCAAAAAAGACATTTAACAAAATTACCAAGCGGAATTTTAGGAAGACTCGGAGTTGGAAATAAAGGAGTTTCTTTAGGCTTATCCTTATATGTCGATTTATTCAGATTAGATTATGCGATTGTGTTCGATAATTTTAATAAGAATAATATTTCGCATGATTTTGGATTAAGCTTTATGTTTTAATTATGCCACAGATTTGCAAACAAAAAATTTCAAATACTCAAAACTGCGACAGAGAAGAATATAAAGACGGTTTTTGTATAATTCATCATAACGGAAAAGATAAACCGAATAATATATTTAGAAAAATTATAAGAGACGATATATACAGAGGATTTTATAATTTTTCTTATATGATTAGCTACGATGGATTTAGTTTAGAAGAATTAAAAATTGAAAAAGACGCCGAAATGATTTTTAGAAATTCTAATTTTGCTGGACCTTTTCAAATAAAAAATAGAGATTTAACCGCTTCTTTTGATTTTACGGACGCTAATTTTGATTCGGGATTATTTATAACATTATCCGATATTAAAAAAGAGATAATAATAAAAAATTCAAATATATCGATGGATTTAAATTTTTCTTTAAGCAATTTCGATTCTCTAATAATTGACAACGCAAAAATTAATTGCAAAGCGGATTTTTCAAATTCTTATATAAACGGAAAACTGGAATTTAATTATATTCATTTTAAAGATAATTTAAATTTTCTAAACGCGGTTTTTAGAGATGATTTTACTTTTCAAAATATAATCGTAGAAAAAGATGCAGATTTTAGAAATGTAGTATTTTTTAAGAAAATGAAATTTGAAAATGTAGAATTTAAAGGAAATTTCAAGCCCGCAGAAATAATTGATAACGATAAAATAGAATTAAAAAATGTTTTAATTAATGGCAAATTAATTGAAAATAATCAAAAAGCTAAAGAAGATAAAAAGAAATTAGAAAAAATTAAAACGGTAAAAGAAAAAATATATAAGAAAACGATTTTAAAAGAAAAAGAATGATAAAAAATATAAAAAATAATAAAAATGATTACAAATATTTTTTATTTTCTTTTAATTCTTCTTTTTCTCTTATATCTTTCAATATTTCTTTTATTTTTGAATCTTGATTATCGGAATATATTAAAAGCGCTCCGTTAGATTTTACTATAGTTAAATTGTTTATTCCGTCAACGGTTATAAAATCTTTATCATCGTTTATTATTATATTATTTTTAGATTCTTTAATATAAACGTTTCCTATAATAACATTATTATCTTTATCTTTTTTATATATTCTTCCAAGCGCCGAAAAAGCTCCCAAATCGTCCCAAAAAAATTCGGCTTTTATGCAAATAATATCTTTTAATTTTTCCATAATTCCAAAGTCGAAAGATATTTTTTCTATTTTTGCGAATATTCCTTTTGTCAAATGCAATTTTTCTTTATCTCTTATGTTATTAAAAGCCTCGATAACTTTATTATAAGTGTCGGGCATTAACGATTTAACCGATTCTAAAACGCTTTCTATATCCCAAATAAACATTCCGCTGTTCCATAAATAATTTCCGTCTTCCAAAAATTTTTTAGCGTTTTCTAAATTAGGTTTCTCTACAAATCTTTCAACTTTAAACTCGTTGTCTTTAATATTATCAGTCAATTTTATATAACCGTATCCCGTTTCCGCTCTGTTTGGTTTAATTCCTATAATGACGGTTTTTTTAGTTTTTGAAGTAACCTCAATCGCTTCTTCTAAAGTTTTTGTAAATAAATCTTCTTCTTTTATAATAGGGTCCGCGGGAAGTATAGCTATAATTGAATTCCCGATTCTTTTTTTTATTGTTAAAACGCCTAAAGTAACCGCCGCCGCCGTGTCGCGTCCTAAAGGTTCGTATATTATATTTTCTTCTTTAAAACTTGGTATATATTTATTAAAAGCATTTTTATATCTTATTCCCGTTATGATAAAAATATTTTCTTCGTTAGTTATTTTTAAAGCTCTAGATATAGTTTTTTCTATTAAAGATTTATTATCTCCGATTCTCAAAAATTGTTTAGGTTTATTTTCTCTGCTTAATGGCCAAAGTCTTTCTCCTATTCCTCCCGCCATTATAAGAACGGATTTTTTCATTAATAGCTCCTATAATGTATTTACTATTTCACAAATGCATTATATTTTAAGTGTATTAAAAAATCAATAATTAATTTATATACATTTTTTAAAATAATAGTATAATTTATTAAATTGTATAAAATTATATTTAAGGATTTTTTTATGATAGATGTTAAATTAATAAGAGAAAATATAGAATTAGTAGAAGAGAACTTAAGAAAGAGAAGAAGCAAAGTTTCTTTAGATAAATTAAAATCTTTAGAAAGCGAAAGATTAAAATTATTAAAAGAAGTTGAAAACGACAGAGCAAAAAAAAACGAATCTTCAAAAAAAGTTGGCGAATGCATGAAAGCGGGAAAAAAAGAAGAAGCTCAAAAAATTAAAGAAGAAATGAAATTATTTACAGAATCCTTAAACAAAAAAGAAGAAAAATTATCCGAACTTGAAGAGCAAGTTAATAATGAGATTCTTTATTTACCAAATATGCTTTCCGATGAAGTGCCTGAAGGAGACGATGAAAATAGCAATAAAGAAATTATAAGATGGGGAGAGCCGAAAAAATTTGATTTTGAAGTTAAAGACCATGTAGATATTGCAGTCGGACTGAATATACTCGATATTGAAAGAGCGGTTAGAATGTCAAGAACTCGTTTCTCTTTAATGAAAGGCAAAGGAGCCGCACTTGAAAGAGCTTTAATTAATTTTATGCTCAAAAAACACACAACAGAACATGGCTACACGGAATATATTCCGCCGATTCTTGTTAATTCAAAAGCTATGACGGGAACAGGAAATTTGCCAAAGTTTGAAGAAGATTTATTTAAGACTACTGATAATCCAGCTTTATATTTAATACCTACGGCTGAAGTTCCTTTAACTAATATATACAGAGAAGAGATTATACCAGAGAGTATGCTTCCAATTTATGCCACAGCCTATACTCCTTGTTTTCGCTCGGAGGCAGGCTCTTACGGAAGAGATATGAGAGGATTGATAAGGCAGCATCAATTTGATAAAGTCGAACTTGTAAAAATATGCGCTCCCGATACTTCAAAAATGGAACATGAAAAAATGCTTAAAGATGCGGAAAGTATTTTGCAAGCTTTAGAACTTCCTTATAGAGTAGTTGTTTTATCTTCGGGCGATATTGGAAATGCCGCTTATAAAACTTTCGATTTAGAAGTTTGGCTTTCTTCACAAAATACATATAGAGAAATTTCAAGCGTAAGCAACTGTTGGGATTATCAATCTCGCCGAATGCAAATGAGAGTAAAGAGAGGAGGCAAAACGGAATTAGTCCACACTTTAAACGGAAGCGGAATTGCCGTTGGAAGAACTTGGATTGCAATTCTTGAAAATTATCAGCAGGAAGATGGAAGCGTAATAATTCCCGAAGCGTTAAGAAGTTTTACGGGATTCGATAAAATAGAAAAGGAATAAAAATGAAATATTTTTTCAAGAGCCAACTTTAGGACTCGCTTATCTTATGCCTATTTGTTATTACTTGGCGTTGACTAATAATCGTTTTCAGGCTTTTTAAAGCGCTTTTTATAGCAATATTTTTCGATATAGACTTTAGCTCTATCTTGTTTTTCGGAATTGGGGCAATTATACAAGTATTTTAAAAATAAATTTAATTCAAAAATATTGAGAATAATTAATATAATTTGCGGAATAGTTATTATTTTTACGGAATAAAATTGCTTTTAAACTTCATATTAATTTTTATAAAATGAATGTTAGGATATTTTTTTAAAAAATTTTATTAATTAACGCTTGACTTTATTTATATTTTATAATATGTTAACGATTATAAATCATTAATTTAATTTTATTTATTGCATAATTTATGGTTTTAATTTAACATAAAAAAATAATAGGAGAGACAATTATGATTTCTAACAAAAAAACAATTTTTATTATGATATTAGTTTTTATAACAATCTCTTGCGGATTGCCTAAAAAAGAATATCAAAGAGTATCGGCTTTAAGAGACAAAGTTAATAAATACGAGGAAATTAAAACTTTTGCTCAAAGCGATTTTGATATAGCGGAAAAAGGTTTTGCCGAAGCGGATATTATAATGAAAGAGGAAAACAAAGACGAAGCTAAAAAAGCGAAACAATTATTGCTTGAAGCTGAAACAAATTATAATGCCGTTTTGGATAAAGGATTAGAGCCTTATTCTGAAATTATAAAAAAGCAAATGGACGAATCTTTTACAAACGCTCAAGAGATAAAGGCAGATGTTATGTATGGCGATGAATATAGCAAAGCCGAAACTATGTATAACGAAGCTAATTCTCTTTATAATGCCGAAAAGAAAGATTATAAAGTTATGGTTGAAAAATTATATAATACCAAAGAAGCTTATTTAACTTTATACAATAAAGTCAAAGAAGATTTTAATAAAAGCGATGAAGCTTTAAATAAAGTTAAAGAGAGATTGGCTAATTTGGAAAATATGGTTAAAGAAATAGAAACTTTAGAAAAAGAACAATAATCATTTTTATAATTAATAAAATTTTTAATAAATTTATTTAAGGAGAAAAATTATGAATATAAAAAAAGTAATATCTTTTATAGCTTTAATATCTTTTAGTTGGACGATTCTATTCGCTCAAACTTATGAAGATTCTGCAAGAATAACGGACGAAGCGGAGACTTTGCAAAATGATGGAGAATATCAAAAATCTTATGATAAATCTCAAGAAGCTTCCGACTCGATAGATAAAACTACTACAGACTTATTTTATAAATTAATGAATTTAAGAATAAATAAGGCAAAAAATGATGCAGATAAATCGATAAAAGAAATTAATCAATTAGGCGCTTCAAAAGATAATCAATTTAAGGCAAAATATGACGAAGCCGTTAGATATTTTAACGAAGGCAATAATTCTATAGATTCTCTGCCTTCTCCTGACGAAACCGCTCAAAGCGAAGAGGAATTTATAATCGCTTCAAACGATTTTAATAAGGTTTTTGAATCTTACAGTAACGCTTTGGCTTCTGCAAATAGCGTAAAAGAAGGTTATTTAGGAAGAGAGAGAGCGACAGCTACAAAAACTATTGGAGATGCGAAAGCAAAATATAACGCCGCGTTAAATTCAAGAACTATAACGGCGGGCGATGCTAATGGCAAAGCAATTGCAAGTTCTTTAAGCAAAGCAGAAGAAGCTTTAAAAAATGATAATTTTGCAAGCGTTCAGCAGAATGTGGCGGCTGCATTATCTGCATTAAATAAAGCTCAAGCTGAGGCGAAGGCAAAAGCCGATGCGGAAGCTAAAGCAAAGGCTGCTGCGGCTGCTAAAGCGAAAGCAGAAGCGGATGCAAAGGCTAAAGCCGAAGCTAAAGCAAAGGCAGATGCGGTAAATAAAGCGAAAAACGATATAGCAAACGCTCAAAAGAAATATGACACTTTGCTCGGAGATAAAACTATAATTAAAGGAGACGCTAACGATAAAAGCATTTCCGCTCTTTTAAATGACGCTAATAAAGTTGTTCAAAATGACCCGAAAACGGCAAGCGATAAGGCAATAACGGCGTCAAAAAATATGGATAAAATAGTTTCTGATAGAAGTTTGTCTATCGTAAGAGAAGAAAATGCAAGGCATTTGTCCGAATTAAAAGAAAGATACGAAAAAATGCTTAACGATGGATATATAACTAAAGGTAGCGAAGAAGATAAAAATATTTCAAAACTTATAGCGGACGCTGAAGACGCATTAAATAAAAATAATAACGCTTTGGCAAGAGAGAAGATGGAACAGGCTAATAAATCTTTAAATGCTATACAGGAAAGAGGACCTCAAAGAGCGGGAGATGGCGATGTCGTTATAGGAGATACGGGAAGAAATGAAACGGGACAAATAATAGACGGAACAGAAAGACAACCCGTTAATACAGCGGGAAAAATAACCGTTCTTCCTCAATATTATATAGTAGTTAGAAGAGTTCCTTTAACTGACGCTTTATGGAGAATTGCAGGCTATAGTTATATATATAATAATCCTATTCAATGGTATAGAATATACGAAGCTAATAGAAATATATTGAGAGACCCTGATAATCCAGATTTGATATTGCCAGGACAGAGATTAACAATCCCGAGCCTAAACGGAGAGGAGAGAAGCGGACAGTATGACCCGCAATCTAATTACATAACTTATGAAGAAGCTATGCAATTAATGAACGAGCGACAAACTGCGACTAATCAGTAATAGTTAAATACTTTTCATAATCAATAGTCATGCATATTTTATATATGCATGGCTACTATTTTTTAACTCTTTTCATAATTTACTTTTTTCATAATTTGATTTATTATATAGTAAATATATTTAATAGGAGCTATTTATTCTATGGAAGCAAGAAATTCAAATTTAGATAATTTAATAAAATTAAATGATATACAATTTGTTATACCTGTTTATCAAAGAAATTATGATTGGACTGAAAAACATTGTAAAGTTCTTTTAAACGACATAATAGAAGCTGGTAAAAATAAAAAGGAACATTTTATAGGAAGTATAGTTTATGTAAATGATAATAAACCTGCCACATCTGTTAAAGAATTAATAGTAGTTGATGGGCAACAAAGATTAACTACAATATATTTAATTTATTTAAGATTATATAATTTATTACCAAATGGTAATCCTATAAAAAATAGAATATACGAACAATATTTAATAAATAAGTTTGCGGTTCAACCATCTCAAAAATTAAAGCTAAAACTTACTGAAAATAATAATAAATTTTTAAAGCATCTTCTTAATACTCCTATAACTATTATTAAAGGGAAATCGAATATAATAGATAATTATATTTATTTTGAAAATAATATAAATGCAGGTAATTATAAAGAAGTATTATATGGATTAAGTTATCTAAATATTATTGATATGGCTTTGGATAGAAATATAGACGACCCGCAAAGAATATTTGAAAGTTTAAATTCAACGGGACTTGCTTTATCTCAAGGCGACTTAATAAGAAACTATATTTTAATGAAATTAAATTCTAAAGAACAAGAAGAAATATATGAAAAATATTGGGAATATATAGAAAAGGATGCTAAAGATGAAAGTAAAAATGAAAATATGGTTTCCGATTTTATTAGAGATTTTATGACAAGCGAATATAATAAAATACCAAATAAAAGCAGAGTTTACGAAGAGTTTAAAGAAAAATATTCTATAGACAATTTGAATGAAATAAAAAACTATTTGGGAATATTAAAAGAATATGCAAGTTATTATAATAAATTATTAAATCCTAAAAAAGAAAATGATAAAGATATATCATTGAAACTTGATAATATAAAATCTTTAGAGGTAAATGTATCTTATCCTTTTTTCTTGAAAATTTATAAAGACTATAACGACAAAATTATAGACAAAGAAAAAATTATATATATCATAGATTTAATCGAGTCTTTTGTATTTAGAAGATTTATTTGCGATGTTCCTACTAACGCTATGAATAAAATATTTATGACATTATATAGACAAATAGACAAAAATAATTATGTCAAATCATTAGAAGAATATTTATGCAAATTAGAATTTAGTCTAAAATTTCCAAAAGATGAAGAATTTATATCTAAATTTAAAGAAAAAAATATTTATGAAAGTATAGCTCAAAAAAAGAAAATGTATTTGTTTAATAAATTAGAACAAGGTTTAGGCAAAGAAGTTGTAGACTTTAATAAAACGGATTTGACTATAGAGCATATATTTCCACAAAATCCAGATGGAGCTTGGGAAGAAGATTTAACGGAAGAAGAATATAGTATTGCAGAAAAGAACCTTCATAAAATAGCTAATTTAACATTATCGGCAAATAACGGAACGCTTGGAAATAAAAGATTTATAGAAAAAAAGAATATGAATATTGATAATGGACAGCAGGGTTATATATACAGTAGCCTTTGGCTTAACGAATATTTAAAACAAATAGAGGAATGGAAGCCAAAAAATATTGAAGAAAGATTTGAGAAAATTAAAGAAAGATTTTTGCAAGTTTGGAGATATCCTAGTATAGTTATTGTAAATAATAATGTAGAAGTAAATATATTCAATGCCGACAATCCTACAGGTAAAAAATTGGAATATATTAAATTTAACGGAGAAGAATATAACGATATAACGGATGTATCAAAATTATTCTCTTTTATTTTAAAATATTATTACAGTGAAAAAGAGGAGTTATTTTTTACTGACGAAATTCAAAAAATAATAAAAATAACAACGAATAAAAAAGAGCTTGTATCGGATTATCCTATACAATTAAGCGATATATATTATGCAGAAAATACTTATAGCAGCGATAAAAAATTTGATTTGATAAAGAAACTTATTGATATATTTGATAGAGAGGATGAACTTCTTATAAAATATAAATAATTAATATAAACTATAGATTAAATTATAAATTTGTATATATTTAATAATATAAGTTATTTTATTTTAAGGAGAATTTTATGATGAACAAAAATTTAAAAGATAAAGATTATTTGGAACTTCTTTCAAAAAATTACCCAACTATTGACGACGCTTCGGTTGAAATAATAAACTTAAAAGCAATCTCTCAACTTCCAAAAGGCACGGAATATTTTTTAAGCGATATACATGGAGAATCGGAAGGTTTTGAATATTTGCTTGGAACTTCTTCGGGAGTTATAAGAGAAAAAATTGAATTGTTATTTAAAAATACTTTGCCAGAACATGATAGAGTGGAACTTCAAATATTAATCGTTGATACTAAAAATCTTATAAATCAAAAATCAAGCGAAGAAGATTTTAACGATTGGTGCAGAATAACGATTTATAGACTGATAAGAATTTGCAAAGTTGTGACAAGTAAATATACTCGTTCAAAAATTAGAAAAAAAATGCCTTCAAATTTTGCGTATATATTGGACGAACTTTTGCAAACGGGAGATGAAGAAAATAAAGAAAATTATTATTTTTCAATAATAGATTCTATAATAGAAATTTCGGCGGAAGAAAAATTTATTATAGCTTTATGCCATTTGATTCGTCAATGTTCTGTCGATAGACTTCATATAGTCGGCGATATTTACGACAGAGGACCTCATCCCGATAAAGTTATGGAAAGCATAATGACTTTTAACGAAGTCGATATAGCTTGGGGAAATCATGATATTCATTGGCTTGGAGCGGCTAAAGGAAGTTTAATTTGTGTAGCCAATGCAGCGCGTCTTGCAATAAGATATAATAATTTTGATTTGCTTGAATATAGTTATGGAATAAATTTGCGTTCGCTTTCTTCTTTTGCAAACGAAGTTTATAAAGATGACCCTTGCGAAGTTTTTAAGCCGAACACTTTAGATAAAAATATGTATGACGAAGTTGATAAAGAATTAGCTGCAAAAATGCATAAAGCGATTTCTATAATTCAATTTAAATTGGAATGTCAATTAATAAAAAGACATCCTAATTACGGAATGGACGAAAGAATTTTACTCGATAAAATCGATTATAAAAACGGAACTATAAATATTGAAGGCAAAGTTTACGAATTAAAAGATAAAAATTTTCCTACAATTAATCCAGAAAATCCTTTTGAATTAACCGAAGGCGAAAATACTTTAATACAAAGTTTGGCGTTCTCTTTTATAAACAGTCCCGTTTTGCAAAGACATATGAATTATATTTACGATAAGGGGGGAATATACAAAATATTTAACGGCAATTTGCTTTATCATGGTTGCATTCCTACAAAAGAGGACGGAACTTTTGACGATGTTTATATTGACGGACAATATTTATCGGGATGGAAATATTTAAAACAGGTTGAAGATAAAGTAAGAAAGGCGTTTTATTGCGAGGTTGGAAGCGAAGAGCAATTAAACGCTTTAGATTATTGTTGGTATTTATGGAGCGGACCGAAATCGCCATTATTTGGAAAAAATAAAATGACGACTTTTGAAAGATATTTTATTGAAGATAAAGCCACTCATAAAGAGCATTATAATCCATATTATTATCATATAGAGAGCAGAGATTATTGCAAAAGCATATTGAAAGAATTTGATTTGGATATTAATAAATCGCATATTGTAAACGGACATGTTCCTGTAAAAACTCATAAAGGAGAAAGTCCTATAAAAGGCGGAGGAATATTGCTCGTTATAGACGGCGGATTATCAAAAGCATATCATAAAAGCACGGGAATTGGAGGATATACTTTAATATCAAATTCAAATATGATGATTATCGCAGAGCATAGACCTTTTGCCGAAGTTGTAGATTCTGGATTTAAAATTTCGCCAAAAATTACCATAGTCGAAAGATTTAATAAAAGAGTCACGGTAGGAGAAACCGATACGGGAAAAGCGCTTTCAAAAAGAATATCTGATTTGTCGGAACTTTTAAATGCCTATAAAAGCGGAATAGTGAAAGAGAAGAGAGGATAATTGATATAAAGCAATATTTTATGTTGTCTGTTTGCTTTCGGTGAGATTATTTACTTTATTATTTATATAAAATGTATGCAAAATTGATGTTCTTTTTTTACAGAGAAAAGAAAATAAAAGTTTATTTTTATTTTTTAGTGTAAAAAAATAACGGAGATTTTAGTTATTTTATAAAAACAACAAGAATTTTTGCTTATTTTATTTTTAAAAATGATATTAATCTATTCTTACGAAATTATATCGTTAATCCATTTTGAAAGTTTACTTGGAGTTAACGCACCAACTTTTGCGCCTATTTTTGAAAAATATCTTGCAGCTTCCTTATCGTAAATTGAATTAGCGTTATAATCTAAAGCGGTTAAAATAATCAATTTGCTTCCAGCTTCTATTATGTCGTTTGCATTTTTATACATAAGTTTGTAATCGTTGCTATCAAATAAATCGCTTATAAGTAGGACGATTGTTTTATCGGGAGCGAAAGTTATTTTTTTAGCGTATTCCAAAGCTTGCGCTATATTTGTTCCTCCGCCTAATTGAACTTTAAATAATATATCTATAGGCTCTTTTATATGTTCGCTTAAATCGACTACCGAAATATCGAATATCACAAGTTTAATAGAAAGATAAGGAAGATTTGCAAATATTGAAGCCATAATACTTGAATAAATAACCGAATCGAGCATAGAACCGCTTTCATCAATAAGTATGATTATATTATAAGGATTATATTTTTTTATGTTTTGATTGAAAAATAATTTATCAGTAAAAATTGTTTTATTTTTAATATCATAATTTTTTAAATTATATCTTATAGTTTTTTTTATATCGAGATTTTTAAATATTTTATTTATCGTATTTGAATTTGGAAGTTTCTTTCCGTAGAAAACTTTTTTTATTTCGACTTCCATTTTATTTTTAATTTCTTCAAGCGTTTTTTTTACTATATCGTAAGCAAGTTTTTTAACATTTTGACTCATCATATCCTTAAAAGTTAAAATATTTTTTAAAAGCTCAATATTAGGCTCAATTTCTTTAAGTATATTTTCGTCAGTTAAAATTTCAGTTAATTTATATTTTTCTAAAGCCTGTTTTTGCATTATTTCAACGGTTTCTTTTGGAAATAATTTTTTAACTTTTGAAATCCATTTTGGAACGGTTAAAGCGCTTTTTTCTTTTGAACTATTAGAATTATTAAAATTATCTAAAGAATATACGCCGTTTTGAGTATATTCTCTATCGTATAAAAAATTTAATGTTTCGTCTATTTCAGAATATTCGTTATCGATTTCTAAATTTGAAAAACTTCCAAGTATTAAACGCCATCTATTTAAACTTCGACAATCTAAATTTTCGCCGTATTCGTTTAATTCATTTTTCATTTTTACAAAAAGAATAAAAATAGAAACTACTTAATTATTCGTCTCCTAAACTCATAGGCATAATTATAAAATAATAGTCGTCTCTTTCTATCTCTTTTATCATAGTCGGACTTGAATCTTTATTTACCATAAAAGTGACTATTTCAGAATCAATTTGCTTAATAACATCTTGTATATAACTATAATTATAAGCTACGGAATTATCTTCCCCCGAATATTTTATATCTATTTCTTCTACAGATTCTCCCATTTCTTGATTTATTCCTTTAACTTTAAGAGTCTCTTCAGAAACGCTTAATATCATTCTTTTTGAACGAACATCGTTAATCATTGGCACAATTCTTCTTATAGCGTCAAGCAAATCATTTTTATTAACTCTAAAACTATAAGCAAATTCTTTCGGTATAACTTGTCTAAAATTAGGATATTTTCCTTCAATAAGACTTGAAACAAAATCGTATTTTCCAACTTGAAAATAAACTTGCTGTCCGTCAACTCCCATTTTTACTTGCTCAACTTCGTCATAATTTGCAGTTACAAGTATTTCATTTAAAACTTTTGGCTCTACAATTATTGAAAAAGAACCTTTTTCTATTCCTTCAAATTCTCTCTCTATAATAGCCATTCTTCTTCCGTCTGTCGCAACGGCTAAAAATTTAGAATCGGTTTTTTCAAAGCATATTCCTCTTAAAGCTGGTTTAAAAGGTTCTTTCGCTATAGAGGTTATGGTTTTATTAATCATATTAACCAATTCTTTTGTAGGAAGCATTATATAATTTATATTGCCTTCGCCTTCGGGATATTGTGGGAATTCATCCGCTTTCATTCCTATTATTAAGTGTTTTATTCTTCCGTTTTCGGATTCTATATTAATCTTTTCGTTTTCTTCTACATTTATAGTTATCATACCTTCTGGCATTTCTTTTAATATAGAACTTATTTTTTTAGCGTATATTGCAACGATACCTTCGCCTTCGCAATCGTCCAATATTATTCTACTCCTCGCCCAAACCGAACCGTCCGTAGCGGTTAATGTTAGAATATTGCCTGAAAGGTGAAAAAGCACATTGCTTTCTATATTATAAATTACTTTTCCCTCAACGACATTTTCGGTTACTCCGATTGATTTTACTATATCTTTTTTTGAACATCTGAATCTCATAGCTTCCTCATAATTTTTAATATTTATTTTTTTATTTAATAAATATTTTATCATTAAAAAGCATTTTTTACAATATGATAATTTGCTTTTTTTAAAAAAATTTAAATAAAAATAAATTTTTGATTAGAAATAATCCCAAATATAAAATTATCATTTGTTAAATTTAATTTCATTACCATAAAATCTTTTTCCCTTTTTC
>ERZ791737.742-NODE-742-length-21471-cov-5.328166_pt1 | contig 21471 bp, 18 predicted proteins | sample MGYA00510042_ERZ791737 | MGnify/ENA primary metagenome ERZ791737 (study PRJEB30046, sample SAMN00791965) | human gut metagenome | study: EMG produced TPA metagenomics assembly of the A metagenome-wide association study of gut microbiota in type 2... | reverse complement strand
CAGCTTTGTGAGATTTCTTGATTGTGTAAGTTAAAGTCCCGTACGCACCGCGAAAAGCTTCGGAAAACCTCCGAAGTTTTTTTGTTTTTATACTGTTTATTAACTGACGAGTAAAGAAAAAGCCCTTACTGGGCTTCACAGCTGCGTAAGGGCACGTCCTTGTTGTAATAGTATGGTTTTTATAAAAGTGTATATTGTAGAAATATATTGATAGTGTTGTTTTGTTGTAGAATTTTTTGTCTGTCGTGTTATTTAGTTGTTCTTTTGTTTCAAATAGTTCTGTTCGATAATTTCTCCAATGATTTTGCAGCATCCGTCCACTCCGAAAAGACTGCTGTCGAGGCAGAGGTCGTAGTGCGAAGCGTCGTTCCAAATGGCACCGGTGTATGTCCGGTAATGGTTGGCGCGACCGTGGTCGGTGTGCTTCAGCTTTTCGACTGCCTTGTCTTCCGGCTCGTGGTATTCCACGGTGGCGCGCTTCAGCTTGCTGTCGTAGTCGGCGTGGATAAACACCTTGAAGCAGTTCTTGAAATCGCGCAGCACGTAGTCGGCACAACGTCCGATAATGATGCACGACTGTTCGGATGCCAGCTAGCGGATGATGCGGCTTTGTGTCACGAACAGTGCATCGTCCTTCGAAAGGCTGTTTTCCAACGGAACGGAATAGTCCTGCATAATCATTTCGTAGAGCAGGCTGCTCGGAATGTTCTGTTCGCGCGACTCAACAAAATCGGGGCTCAGGCCTTCGCTTTTTGCCGCCATGTCGATGAGTTCGCGGTCGTAGAACGGAATGCCGAAATGCTGTGCCAACTGCTTTCCGATTTCCCGTCCGCCACTGCCGTATTCGCGTGCAATGGTGATGACGAAATGTCCGTTGTCGGCCGGGACGGCTTCCGTTTCGCTTCCGGCAGGTGTATCAGCGGTCAGATAGCGGTTGACGAATGCCAGACGGCGGTTGAAATAGCGGGCAAACATTCCCACGATGACAGCCGCAACGATGGTGCCTTCGCGCACTCCCATGACTTCGCCGTAGAGCAGCAGCGACACGATGACGGCCGCTACCATCAGTGACGAGTCGAAGAATATTTTCACCATGCCGAACTCTTTTTCCTTTTTCAGGCTGATAGCCTGCACAAAAGCCTCGCCCGAGAGCATGACCACGTTGGCGATAACCTCCATGCTGACACCCAGTCCGAGGATGGCGCAACCGACAACCAATACAACGAGCTGAAGGGCGTAGCTGTCGGGATTTACCCAGGACAGCAGTATCATCGAGAAATCGATAAACACGCCGAAAAGCACTGAAATCGGCAGTTGAAGCCATTCGCGCTGTTTGAAATCCTTTTTCAAAATCAGCATTTGTCCGGCAATGAGGAAAAGGTTGAGGATGAACGTGAGCGTTCCCAGTGAAATAGGACAGTTAAGGCTTATTGTATAAGGAAGGCTGGATATGGGCGATGAGCCTAAATTTGCCTTGATGATGCAACAAATGCCTAAAGAGTTGACAAAAAGTCCGATAATGAACAATATGTACCTTCTAACTAATTCCTTTATTTTCATTCAAACCTAAACCTAATGAAAAAATTCTATGCAAAATTACATTCTTCTCTTTTGGGATGATTTGTCTGTAGAAGTCAATTTTTGTTGTCTGTGAGCGTCAAAAAGTGTATTTTTGTAGTCGGTGAAGGTTTGGAAATATCGTTAGTTAAGCTAAATAGCGGTTCTGAATGTGGTTCGGGCGATCCGTTTTTTCGGCCTTCGTGTTTGCTGTTTGGATAATATGAGAAAAGAGAAAGGTATAATATTAAGTTCGGAAGCTCCCTTTTTTGCTTCGATATACGATAGTGTGACACAGCGTGAACTGTATGAACGCCATTTTAAACTGATGCGTGTTGTGTCGGGAAAAGCGGTGTTGAGAGCCGGTCGGCAAACGATTGTGTTGAGTGCCGGCGACTATGCGTTTGTCACTCCCGGTGGATTTTCGAAAATCCGTATGTCGCCCGAAGGCGGCAAGCTTTTCCGGCTGGTGGGTTTGAACTTTACAGACAAATTTCTGTCCGACTATCAACGGCGGAATGCCGTTGCCGTGCGCAGCACTTCGGGAAAGCTCCGGTGTTTTGAAAAGCTGAAGTCCGAACCGTGGCTTGAGGCGCTGTTTCTCTCGCTTAATTATTGTCTTGAAGCCGCCGACTTGCCCGATAAGGAACTGGTGGAAATGAAGCTGTGCGAGTGCATGCACATTCTTTCCGAACGATATCCCGAAGAATTTTCCGCCTTTTTTGTCGGCACAGGCCGTCAGCGGATGGATTTGGAAACATTCTTGAACGAGAACTACATGTATAATGCGCCGCTTGTGCGCTTTGCCGAACTGTCGGGAAGAAGTCTTTCGACGTTCCGTCGCGAATGTCAGGAACGTTTCGGCATGTCGCCCGGCGAATGGATACAGCGGAAAAGGCTTGAGCGGGCCTATGCCCGTTTGCAGGCAGGCGAGCGTCCGTCCGACATTTATTGGGAGCTTGGTTTCGTTACGCTTGCCCATTTCTCCCGGAAATTTAAGGAACGCTACGGATTCCCTCCCTCGCAAGTCGCGGATAAAGAAAAGAGAGACGTGCCGTCCGACACATCTCTCGCGAAAAAGTGATTAGTAGAACAAAAAATTATTGTTCGGCTTTTATCAAGGGAATGTTACGCTTTATTATTTGTTTTATGCGGCGTATTCTTGGCAAACGTCCGCTCATGTAGCGGTTGAGGTGAGTGCCGCAGAGGATGACAATGAGCAGAACGATTCCAACGATGCATATCCAGCCGTAGACTTCCTTCAGACTTACCAGTATTGCCTGTGTGGAAACGGCACTGAAGATGCCGCCCATGCTTGACGGATTGAGAGCCGTGTTGACGGCATCAAGATGCGTGCTGAGGTTCTGGATATTTTCCGGAATCAGTGCCTGCATGGCACGACCGTATATGGCGGTACCCAATACGGAACCGAATCCGGTGCGGATGAATCCCAAAATGGCCAATACCTGGAAAAAGTGCTGGAACGGCACGATGCCCGTAACATAGACGGTCAGCGATATGTAGAGAGTAATGTATCCCCAGCCGCGCAGAAATGTCGGGAAGTAGAGCTGCTCGATGTTCATCCGCGGGTCGATGAGGAAGTACATAAAGCATTGATAGGCTACCAGGCAGGTGAATCCCCAGAATACCGGCACTTTGAAATTGCCGTGCAGCTTTGCATGCCAAAGGAAGGTCAGTACGGCTCCGAGTACGGTTCCGGCAAAGTTCCACCAGTTGAGCGACACGGCGTTCAAAACGTCGTATTTCAGGATTCCGCCGGTGAACATGTTCTGGAGTACGTTCGGAGTGGCCTGTAGCAGGCAGAGCATCAGGAACAGTACAAGCAGGGTAAACAGATTGCGATAGCGGAACGCTTCCTTTTCAATGAAAGGATGGCGGCGGAACATGATGCGGTGAATGTTCAGCAGGACGGCGAGTACGGCAATCACCGAAGCCATGCAGATGTAGGGCGAGTCAAACCAGTCGTAGAACTGTCCGTATTCCAATACGAAAATAAACGACAGCAGGAATATGGACCATAGCAGTCCGCCTATCCAGTCGATGCCGAAAAGCGGCAGCGGACGCATGAAGCGGAAATGGCGGGTGAAAAGCACTACAATCAGCCATACAGCCAGAAGCAGTCCGATGATAATCAGGTGCATGAAACGCCAGTTTGCCCAATAACCCAGATACACGGTGAGCAGTCCTGAAAGTTGGATGCTGCCGAGCACAATCATATAGACAACGGGGAAAAACACGGCAAAGTCGCGTGTCGGAGTCAGACTGAGCTGTGCGTTGGAAAGAGCTTCGAATGTTCCCCACATGCGGAGCATGCCGGCTATGAAACAGACGGTGACGAGCACTGGCAGGCTGTCGGTGTGCATGGTGATGAGGTTGCACACAATCAGTGCCGGGCACACGAAAAGCAGAATGCTGCGTGAGGTGAAACGGAACTTCAGCCGGAACAGTATCGGGAAAACGACAGTCATGCCGACAAATGAGGCATATCCCGCCATCATGATGTCTTCCTGCATCAGTGCAAGCGAACCTACCATCTGCGATACCGACGAGAGGTAGATGCCGCCGCTGAACTGGAATGCCGTAGCGAGAAAGAGACAAAGAAACACACGGATGCGGTTCGGGATAAACTCCCGGAACATCATCACCTGTGTTGGCATATTTGGTCCTGACATGGCGGTTTACTCCTTATCGTTGACGTAACATTCAGCATTCATTCCGGCGCGGAGACGTGCGAGGTTCTCGGCGCTGTTGGCTTCCGTAAAGGCGATGCGCACCGGTATGCGCTGTTCCACTTTGACGAAGTTGCCGGCAGAATTGTCTTGAGGCATAAGCGAGTAGGAAGCACCTGTGGCATCGGAAATGGATTCGATGACACCTTGGAATGTTACGCCCGGAACGGCATCGACTTCGATTTCAACCGTCTGTCCTTCCTTCATGTCGGTAGTTTGGGTTTCCTTGTAGTTGGCAATCACCCATTTGTCGGTTTCGTCGACAATCGTCACCATCGTCTGCCCCGGTTGCACGAGTTCGCCTTCGTGGATGTTCTTGCGGCCGATTACGCCGTCGGTAGTCGCTACGATGACGGTGTAGGAAAGGTTCAGCTTGGCAAGGTTGAGGGCTGCTTCCGCCAATTTGATGTTGGCTTCGTTCTGTTCGAGGCGTTGTGTCTGTTCGCGTTTCACGAGCGAAGTCGATTCCTTCTGGCGGCTTAACTGGTCGTAGCGGGCCTTTGCGGCTTCGTATTCCGTTTTCACGCGGTCGAACTGTTGCGGAGTGACGGCTTCTTCCTTCATCAGTTCCGTATATCGGCGATAGTCGGTTTCTGCGTTTTGCAGGCGCACACGTGCTTCCTCGATACCTGCTTCCGTAGCAAAGATGTTGCTTTGTGTGGTGCTGATGGTGGTGTGCATGGCATCCTTTCCGACGAGTGCGTTCTGATAGTTGGCCTCGGCTTGAGCCAGACGCAGGCGGTATTCGGAATCTTCGATAATCAGCAGTGTGTCGCCTTTCTTCACTTGCTGGTACTCTTCAAAATATATTTTCTTGATGAAGCCCTGTACGCGGGTGTTGACCGGCGTGATGTGCTGTTTTACCTGTGCGTTGTCGGTGTAGCGCACGTCGCCGAAATGGATGAAGCGGCTGCATACCCAGCAGATGCCGCCAAGGATAATCACTAACAGGATGACGTTGGAAATTATTTTGTTTCTTCTCATGTTCTTGCTCATTGTTGTATGTGTTTAGTTATGATTGATTGAATATTAGAGGTCGCCGACGGTTTTCTTCAGCAGGCAATATTGGTAGAGAATGCCGATTTGCGCATTGGCAAGTTCGAGCTCGCTGCTGAGTTGAATGTTACTCGCATCGAGCATGTCGGTAATCAGTGAAAGACCGTTGATGTAGCGGCTGTGGACCACGCTATAGTTTTCATGAGCCAGCTGCACGCTCTTTTCTTTTGTCCGCAGGCGTTCGTAGGCTTCCTGCAAGTCGATGTAGGAGGCGTGTACGCCATTGGAGAGTTGCTCTTCGGCGTATTCGAAATCCTGTTGGGCCTTGCGGGTGGCAATCTGTGCTTTTTTCAGTTTCTTGTTGCTTTTAAAAAGAGAATCGAACTTGTAGCTGAAACTTACGCCAACCATCCGGTAGTTGAAATTGCTGTTGATGGGCGGAACTTCGATGAGGATAGGTCCGTCGAGGTTGTTGGAGGCGAACAGTGCCACCGACGGGCGGCGTTCGGCTTTTGCCATCTGTTCCTGCTTCTTGCCCATGTCGACGGCAAGTCCGGCCAGTTGCAAGGCAGGGGCTTTCTGCATTTCGTCCTGCCAGAACAATTCGTTGCGCTGGTCGAGGCGTACGGCTAGCAGGGTGGTGTCGGGCATGATTTCCACACTGTTGTCGAGGCCGAGTGTTGTAGTCAGTTGTCGGTTGATGATGTTGCGGCGGTTGCGCGTGTTGGTCAGTCCGAGTTCCAGGTTCTGCAATTGGAGTTCATAGCGGGTGATGTCGCTTTTCAGTGCCGTACCTTGACGGTGGGCGGCAGTGATTTCATCAACAAGCAGCCGGGTCTGTTCAATGTTTTTCTCGTAGATTTCCTCCTGATTGTGGAGTTGGAAAAGCTGCAGATAGTATCCGGTGAGCAGGAAGCGCACATCCTGACGGTTGTTGGCAAGTTCGAGGTCGGCAATCTGTTTCTGCAATTCGCTCATTTCGATGCCCGTGGAAATGGCACCGCCTGAATATACCACCTGTGTAGCTTTCAGGGCGAAGTTGTTGCCGAAATGAGGCATGTCGGCTTTCATGCCGTTGGAGAAGTCGCGGTCGGCCATCCATCCGTCGCCGATGTAGCTGAGCGACAGGCTTGCTTCAATGGAAGGGAGACGGTCGTTTTTGGCTACTCTGACGGCTTCGGCGGCTTCGTCGACAGCCAGTTGTCGGGCGGCGATGCTTTTGCTGTTGGCATCCGCCAGCCGGAACATTTCGTCCATAGTCAGCACTTGTTGCTGTGCTGCTGTCGGCCATCCTCCTGCGAGGGTTAGCAGACCGGCAAAAATCAATTTTTTGTTCATCGTATCACTTTTTGTTTTTCTGTGTGCAAAGTTCCGTTAAAAAACATTCTGGGCGGTTGTCTGAAAAATGGTGAAATTTGTTTTATCTGAAGATTCTGTTTGCTATATTTGTGGATAAAATAGCGATATTGTGATGGAATTATTTGAAATACTTAATATTAAGGAACTGTTGGCTGAAAAGGACGGTTTGTCCTATAATGGGGAACTTGCCGTGTTTTCCACAGAACCGGGAGCGCGGTTCCGATTGCGGAAGGGCAAGCCGATTTATGTCAAAGCCTTTTCCTATGTACTGGTGCTTTCCGGAACGGCAAAGTTGAGCGTGGATGAGGTCGGCTATGCAGTCAAGGCTGATGACCTTTGCGTACTGTCGCCGTTGCATCTTACGTTTTTCTCGCAGATGTCCGACTCTTTCCGTTGCCTGATTTTGTGCGTGGAAAAGCGTTTTGTCGACCGAATGAATTCCGTGACTATCCGACACCGCATTGTCAGGGGGATGAATCTGCACCTTAGTCCTGTGGTGAACTTGACGGCTGCCGACGCTGAAGTTGTCCGGCTGTGTATGGAAAACATGCGTCGGCAATTGGGGCGTACTGACCACCGTTACTATCTGGAAATTCTGCAAAACGCACTGGTGGGATTTTATTTGGAAATTGACAACGTGCTCGACCGATATGTGGCCGAGGAGTCGGATGCCGACGGCATTCAGCAGCGTTATGCCGCCGTGCTGCAACGGTTCATTTCTCTGTTGATGGAAAACTACCGTGAAAAGCATACTGTGGCCTTCTATGCCGAGCGGATGAACTACACACCGCAGTATCTCACCGAGATTGTAAAACGGCAGACGGGTCGGACGGTCAACGACTTTATTTTTGAAATGCTCTATTGCGAGGCACGTAACTTGTTGAGCGTGAGCGATGCGTCTGTTCAGCAGATAGCTGATGAGTTGAATTTCTCCGATCAGGCGGCATTCAGTAAATTCTTCAAACGACGGTCCGGGATGTCGCCGCTGGAATTCCGTAAAATAAACAAGGCGAAAACGGCGGGGGAATGATTTTTGGTAGAAAAGTTGTAACTTTGCGGACTAATTAATTTGAACGATGGCAAACGTACAGGACATAAGAATTGAGGATTACAACTATCCGCTGCCGGATGAACGCATTGCGAAACATCCGATTGAAGAACGCGACAAATGCAAGCTGCTTTACTATAAGGGTGGCAAGATTGAGGAGCATGTTTTCAACGAGATTACGGATTTGTTGCCGGAAAATTCTACGTTGGTCTACAACAATACGCGTGTAATTAATGCCCGCCTGCGTTTCCGCAAGCCGGGCGGAGGTGCGCTGATTGAGATTTTCTGTCTGGAACCGCTGATGCCGCGTGACTATGCACAGGTTTTTGCCACCACTTCTGAATGTACGTGGCTGTGCTTTGTGGGCAATTCCAAACGCTGGAAAACGGGTGCGCTTACTCTGCCGTTGACTGTTGACGGCGAAACGGTGACGCTCAGTGCCGAACGTGACGGACAGAGCGGCAATGCCTTTAAAATCCGTTTCTCTTGGGATAATCCGCAGGTAACGTTTGCATCGATTCTCGACGCTGTCGGCGAAATTCCTATTCCTCCATATCTGAACCGCAGTACGGAACCCAGCGATTCGCAGGACTATCAGACCGTGTATTCGCATATCGAAGGTTCGGTGGCTGCTCCTACGGCAGGGCTGCATTTCACGCAGGAAGTGCTTGATGCCATCAGCCGTCGCGGCATTGCCCGAAAGGAACTGACCCTGCATGTGGGTGCCGGGACATTCCAGCCGGTGAAATCCGACGTTATCGGCGGACACGAAATGCACACGGAATTTATTTCCGTGACGCGCGAGCTGATTGACAGTCTGATAAACGCTCCCGGCAAAATTATCGCTGTCGGCACGACTTCCGTGCGTACGCTTGAAAGTCTTTACTATATCGGCGTGGAACTGCATCGTCATCCCGAAGATCCGCAGACGGCACTGCATGTGCGCCAGTGGATACCTTACGAGTACGACAACAGCTTGTCGACGCGCGAATCGCTTCAGGCAATTGCCGACTACATGGACCGCAACGGAATGGAACATCTGGTGGGCAGCACGCAGGTAATCATCGCACCGGGCTATACGTTCCATGTGGTGGATGGAATTGTCACCAACTTCCACCAGCCTCAGTCAACGCTCCTGCTACTTGTTTCGGCATTCGTGGATGGCGACTGGAAAAACATCTACGATTACGCTCTCGCCCACGACTTCCGCTTTCTCAGCTACGGCGACAGCTCCCTGCTGATGCGGGATTGATAAGGTTCGATTCAAAATATACGTTTCAGGCTGCTTTCCACTCGTGGATTGCAGCCTGAATTGTTTGTGTGAGAATGGAAAAGAAATGTAATAATGTTGTTAGTAATAAAGTTATTACATGATGGTGGGGTAAGGGATTTTTATATCATTGAACATTTTGTTCAGTAGATTGAACATTTTTTCTGCTCTCATTGAACATTTAGCAGGATTTGAGGTATTCCTCTAGATGGAGCTTGAACTTCTTTTCCGATAAACGGGTTATACTATAAAAACGGTAGCTATGATAAAGATATATGGAATGGAGACGTGTCCGGACTGCACGTATGTGGAAGAACAGGTGAAGGGTAACGACAATTATCAGATTGTCGATATTGGCCGTCATGTGAAATATCTGAAGGAATTTTTGCGGTTGCGCGACCGCCTGCCCGTGTTCGACGAGGCGAAGAAGGCGGGTGCAGCCGGTATTCCCTGTTTTGTGCTGGACGATGGTACGGTAACGCTTACGCCTGAGGATGCAGGACTCCGTTCACGCCCAACCGGTGAAGGCGTGTTCTGCCGAATTGACGGAACGGGCTGTTAGTTATTCTTCAAGGAGCCGGCGGATGACTTCCGGCAGATGACGGTGCTCGAGTGCGTGGATACGTGCCACGAGCGTTTCAGGCGTGTCGTCGGGCGTAACTTCGCAGCGGAACTGTGCGATGATTTCTCCTCCGTCCACTTCCTCGGAAACGTAGTGGATGGTGATTCCGCTTTCCTTTTCTCCGGCTTCGATTACGGCACGGTGCACGTTCATGCCCCACATTCCCTTGCCTCCGAATTTCGGAAGCAGCGACGGGTGGAGGTTGATGATGCGGCGTTCGTAGGCCTTGACGATGCAGTCGGGGATGAAACTGGTGAATCCGGCAAGCACGATGAGGACGATGTTGCGGTTTTGCAGCAGTTCCAATATGGGTTGCGGATTGCTTCGCCAGTCGGCACGCGGGAATATCTGCGTCGGAATGCCGAAGCTTTTCATTTTTTCAAGTACGGGTGCTTCTTCACGGTCGCAAAGCAATATATCGACGGCAATATGCTTGTCGCCTTCAAATTGGCGTGCGATGTTTTCGGCGTTTGAGCCGGTGCCTGAAGCTAAAATTGCAATGCGTTTCATAGTAATAAGGGCTTTATTTTGAGTTTTTAGAATTTCTGCATGTCAACCAATCGCTTGTAGTAGCGGTTGAGGGCTATCAGCTCGTCGTGCGTACCGCGTTCCACGATTTTGCCTTCGTGCATTACGCAGATAAGGTCGGCATTCTTGATGGTGGAAAGGCGGTGGGCAATGACAAGTGTCGTACGGTTCTTCATCAGTCGATCGAGCGCTTCCTGCACGAGACGTTCGCTTTCCGTGTCGAGTGCCGATGTCGCTTCGTCGAGAATCAGCAGCGGCGGGTTCTTCAGTATGGCGCGTGCAATGCTGATGCGCTGGCGTTGTCCGCCCGAAAGTTTGCAGCCGCGGTCGCCGATGTTGGAATCGTAGCCGTCCTCCGTAGCCATGATGAAGTCGTGGGCGTTTGCTATTTTTGCGGCTTCGATTACTTGTTCCATGGTTGCGTTTTCCACACCGAACGTGATGTTGTTGTAGAAGCTGTCGTTAAACAGGATGGCTTCCTGGTTCACGTTGCCCATCAGGGCGCGCAGGTCTTTCACGCGAATGTCGCGGATGTCGACGCCGTCAATGCTGATTTGTCCTTCGTTCACGTCGTAGAAGCGCGGAAGCAGGTCGGCGAGTGTCGATTTTCCCGAACCCGACTGGCCCACGAGTGCAACCGTCTTGCCGAATGGGATTTCCAGAGAAACATCGTTGATTACCCATTCCGTGTTATATTTGAACCGCACATGGTCGTAGCGGATACAGCCTTCGCGCGTAGAAACCGTTTTCGGGTTTGCCGGGTCCTTGATAGGATTGTCGGAGCCGAGAATCTTGTCGACACGTTCCATGGAGGCCATACCTTTCTGGATAGCGTAGGCGGCTTTCGACAGGTCCTTTGCCGGGTTGATGATGCTATAGAAAATCACCATATAGTAGATGAACGTCGGTGCGTCAATGATGTTTTCGCCCGAAAGAATCAGCGTACCTCCGAACCAAAGTACGATGGCAATGGTCAGCGTGCCGAGAAATTCGCTCATCGGGTGGGCGAGTGACTGGCGGCGGGCAATGCGTACGGAGGTTTTGTAGAACTGGTAGTTTTCCGTGTGGAAACGTTCCTGCATTTTCTTTTCAGCATTGAATGCCTTGATGATACGTAGGCCGCCGAGGGTTTCCTCGATGGTAGCCATCAGTGCTCCCCACTGGTTTTGCGCTTCAAGCGAAGTGCGTTTCAATCGCTTTCCTACACGTCCCATGATAAGACCCGCAATCGGAAGCAGGATGAACACGAAGAGTGTCAGCTCCCAACTGATGGTAATCATCATGACAAGGCACACGATAATCATAATCGGGTTCTTGAACATCATGTCGAGGGAAGCCATAATCGAGTTTTCGATTTCGGCAACGTCACCCGACATGCGCGCCATCACATCACCTTTGCGTTCGCTGGTGAAAAATCCGATAGGCAGTCCTACGATTTTGTCGTATACATAGTTACGTATGTCGCGCACGATACCGGCGCGTATGGGAATCAGGAAGTGCGAGCTGAGATAGGTGGCGCCCGTTTTCAGTCCGGTCATGAAAACAAGAATGACCGACAGGCCCATCAGTGTCATTGATGCGCCGAAACGGGTTTTGCAATAGTATGCTGCGTAGTAGAAGTTGTTGATTGCTACATCTTTAAGCGAAGCTGAATCCCATTCCATGAAATGATATACCACACCTTTGTCGCCCATGAAGAGCATTTCGAGGATAGGGATAATCAGTGCAAAAGAAAAGAGGGTAAGAAACGCTGCCAGAATGTTGAAGAAAATATTGAGAAACAAATATTTCTTGTAGGGTGGAACAAAGCGTTTCAGTACCTGGAAAAAGTCGTTCATTATTAATATTGTTTAAAACTTTTGCAAATATACGCACAAATAACCGTTTTGTCTATTTTGCGTCACAAATTCAAGTTAATTTAATTACTTTTGAAGTCAAATTAACATTCAGATGATACAGAAGATGGATTGGAAAAAGAAACTATTATTGGCTGCAATCTGTTTTTCATATTTAGCGGTATCGGCGGGAGACATTAGAGGTGTAATAGTGGACAGTACGGATAAATCGTTAATGATAAATGCCACGGTGAGAGTGCTTCGTGAACGCGACAGCAGTTATGTGGCAGGAGGAATGAGCGACATTGACGGACGTTTTGTGATGAAAGGGCTGCCACGTGGCAAGTACATTGTTGAGGCTTCCTATTTGGGTTATCGGAATGCCTGGCGCAATGTGACGCTTGCCAATTCATCGTCGAAGGTAACTGTCGATTCTCTACAGTTGGTGCCGAGTGGAATTATGCTGAAAGAAGCGGAAGTGGTCGGTGTGAAAACAGAAGTGAAAGTAATGGAGGATACGGTGGAATACAATGCCGGTTCCTATAAGACACAACCGAGTGCCGTGGTTGAGGACTTGCTGAAACGTCTGCCGGGCGTGGAAGTCGACAGCGAGGGTAAGATTACGGCCCAAGGAAAAGAAATCACTAAAATTCTTATCGACGGCAAGGAGTTTTTCTCCGATGATGCGCAGGTGGCTTCGAAAAACATTCCTGCCGACATTGTCGACAAGTTGCAGGTGATAGACCGCAAGAGCGACTTGGCCCGCCTGACGGGAGTGGACGACGGTGAGGATGAAACCGTCATCAACCTGACAATCAAGAAGGGCATGAAACGCGGGTGGTTTGGCAACGCGACCGCCGGTTACGGTACGGACGACCGCTACAGTGCCAATTTCATGGTCAATCATTTTATTAACGACAACCAGATAAGTATTCTCGGCAATGCCAACAATATTAACGAGCTTGGTTTTTCCGACCCCGGGTCGGGGCGTTTCCGTCGTTTTGGCGGTGTGAACGGTGTGAATACCTCGCAGAGCATAGGTGTGAATTTCAATGTCGGCAAGGGCGAGGAGTTCCGTGTCGGCGGTGACCTGATGTATTCGCATTCCGACCAGCTTACTTTGCAGAAGGCTTCCAAGCAATATCTGTTTGTTGACTCTACATCGTATGAAAACTCGGAAAGCAATGCCCGTGACCGCAATCACAGCGTCCGCGGTAATTTCCGGATGAAATGGGAAGTTGACTCGTTCAATACTCTGGAGTTCCGTCCGCGGTTCACGGTGAGCTTCAACAATTCGGAAAAGACGGATACCTCTTTCCTGCGTGCCGGTGATGCCGACCTTACTCCTATCAACCGTGCGAAAACCATCGTGGAGAGCGAGGGAACAAGCTATGATTTGGAAGGGCGGATTGTGTACAACCACAAGATGAAAAGTCATCCGGGACGTTCGTTCAGTACGCAGGTAACCTACAAATACAGCAATACAAAAGAGGATGAGACCTCATACGCCATCAATGAGTTCTTCCTTGTGCCTGACGACAACGAAGAGCGCGACCAGTTTACGGATTCCCGGGAATGGTCTAACCGTGTGGGAGCGCGTGTGACCTGGATGGAGCCGTTGGGCGATATCAAGAAAGCGCGGTTCCTGTCGTTTGCCTATAACATGAACTACTATTTCAATAATGCCGACAAGCTGGTTTATGACCGCAACCGGGAGTTTGATGCCTATGAGGCTGTGGATGCCCTTGAAAACCAGTACGGAATATTGACAAATCCGATGGTGGCCTATCAGATTGCCGATGCGACGGGCGTGCTCGACGAAGACTTGAGCAACCGTTTCCGCAATGACCAGTTTTCTCAACAGGTGCGTATCGGTTATCAGCAGAACCGCAAGACTTACCGCCTGAACGGTGGTGTGTCCATCAATCCTACAATGATGCAGGGCGAGGACATCATCAACAGCGCACGCAACATTCCCCGTCAGTGGGTTTGGAACTTTGCGCCGTTCATGCGTTTCCGCTATTCTTTTTCCAAGACCAAAAACCTGGCTGTCGACTATCGTGGCTCTACCCAGTCGCCTACCATGTCGCAGTTGCAGCCGGTGGCCGACGTTTCCGACCCGTTGCGGGTTGTTGTCGGTAACCCGTCGCTTTTGCCGGCATTCCAGCATCGCTTCAATATCCGTTACAACGATTTCAATCAGGAGAAACAGCGCAGTTTGATGGCCTTTGTCGGTGCTTCGACAACGATGAACAGCATTATTTCGAAAACCACCTACGACCAGTCGACCGGTGGACAGACAACGACTTATACCAACGTCGACGGTGTTTGGTCGGCCAACGGTATGGTGATGTTCACTACTCCGTTCGGCAACCGTAACTGGCATTTTTCCAATCATGCCTTCCTGCGCTTTTCGCGTACGGTGGGTTTCAACAATGAATTGCTGAACCGAAGCAGTTCGTACACTGTCAGCGAGACGCCGAGTCTTGCCTTTCGTACGGATCTTATAGACTTTGAGTTGCGCCCGTATTACAATTTGCAGATGACGCGCAACTCCATTCAGCAGAACTCCGACCGCAATGTGCATTCCTATGGCGCACGTTTCGATGCCAATTATTATGCACCGTTCGGACTGGTTTTGGGCAGTGACTTTTCTTATGGCAATACAAATGGATACTCTGAAGGTTTCGACAACGAGCAGTGGCTTTGGAATGCAAGCATCTCCTATCAGTTCCTGCGCAACCGTCAGGCTACGATTACGCTGAAGGCTTACGACCTTTTGCAACAGAAGCAGAACATTTCCCGTTCCATCACGGCCAACTATATCCAGGACCGCGAGTTCAACACCGTGACACGCTATTTCATGCTGTCGTTCTCCTATAAGTTCCAGTCGTTTGCCAACGGCTCGTCGGAGAAGGACTTTGATTACGGGGGTCATGGACCGGGCCGTCGTCCGATGGGGCCTCCTCCCGGACATCCTCGCCGCCCGATGTAGCAGTGATGACAATATAAAAAAACAACAGGCTGGACTTCCAATTCGGAATCCAGCCTGTTGTCGTTTTATATCTTGCTCTAAAAGAATGCGGCGATGAATTCGTAGGTGAAATAGATGCACACGATAAATTTCAGGAGTGTGCCTACGAGGAAGCCGATAAATGAGCCGAAACCGGCGCGGAGGGCTTCGTTGAAGGGGCGGTTGGCGATGAGTTCGCCGATGACGGCACCGGCAAACGGGCCGACAATGATGCCGAACGGCATGAAGAACATGCCGACAACCGTACCGATGACACAGCCCCAGTTTCCATACTTGCTGCCGCCGAATTTTTTAGCACCGATTAGCGGTGTGAAATAGTCGAGGAGCAGTACAATCAGTACGACAACTGCCCACATGACAAGCTGCGTAACGGTAAACTGGTAGCGTTCGGTGAAATGAAGGAGCAGGAGTCCGGCATAGGAAATCGGCGGTCCCGGGAGCATCGGAGCGATGCAGCCGGCAAGGCCCACAAGCAGGCAGACGGCGCCCAGGCATATTAGAGTGATGTCGAGTGCTGACAATAGTTCCATATTATAGGTATATCTTTAACGTGTTTCCTTGATTTTATCTTTTAAGCGTCTCGGGCAGTTCAGGTGTAGCTCCGTGTTGAGTACAGACATAGGCAGAAACTTCAACAGCTCTTGCGTGAGCCGAAATCTGGTCGCGGCCTTTCAAGATGGATGCGACAAATGCGGCTGTAAACGAGTCGCCGGCACCGACAGTGTCGACAACCTTCACTTTGGGTGTCGGGAAGAAGCTCTGCTCTTCTTTCGAGAACACGTAGCTGCCATTTGTTCCGCAAGTGAGCACAAGGTTGCGGAGCGAGAATCGGTCAACCATGTGGCGGCAACATTCTTCGGCATCCTCAATTTCGATTTGGAACAGTTGCTTTACAATTTCCAGTTCCTCGTCGTTGATTTTGAAAATGTCGCAGCGTTTCAGGGAATTGGATATGATTTCCTTGCTGTAGTAGTTTTGTCGCAGGTTGATGTCGAAAATCTTCAGAGAGTCGGCCGGCATGGCATCAAGAAAGTGTTCAATCGTGTTTCGGCTGACTGATGAGCGTTGTGCGAGCGACCCGAAGCATACGGCGCGTGTCTGGCGGGCGATTTCTTCCAGTTCGGGTGTGAACGGAATGTTGTCCCACGCTGTGTTTTCGCAGATTTCATAGCTGGGAATGCCGTTTCCGTCGAGGTGAACGTTGACGGTCCCAGTCGGGTATGTTGTTTGTGCAACGGCGAGTTTTGCCTTGCTGTTCTTGAGTGAGTCGAGTATTTCGTTACCAAGCGAGTCGTTGCCGACTGCGCTGACAATTAGTCCGTTCAATCCTAAATTGGCAATGTGGTTGGCGAAATTGGCAGGTGCACCGCCGACTTTTTTGCCGTCGGGCAGCATGTCCCACAGCAGTTCGCCCATCCCGACGATATAAGATAAGCTGTTTGTAGTGTGCATATTCTTAGTTTTATTCTGTTTTCCCGAAATTACGATTTTTTTGTTTGAAATGTAACAAATTTGTTCATAAGAAAGTTGACAGTTCCAAAAATGAACAGTCCGAGGAACTGCGCAAGGTATTCGTTAAGGCCGATAAGTTCATACATGAAGAAAACAAACAGTACCTGAAGCAGATAGGCGCAGCCAAAGGCGGTCAGAAACAGCGTGATTTCGCGCTTCACGTTCCCTCCTTTCGATTGAAATACCCATCGTTTGTTCCAATAGAAACTGCTGCAAATGGCCAGTGTATAGGCACACACGTTTGACACGTACAGCCCTTGCTGCAGTAGTGACATCATGATCCACACGGTAAGTGAGATAATGACAAAATTGCTGAATCCGACTATGGCGAAGCGAATCAGTCGTCTGTTGTTGAGCAATAGTTTCTTGAGGAAAGACATAATGGGAACAAAGTTACGTTTATTTCCCCAAAATGCAAAATATGAGCCAAACAGAACTTTATTTGAGCCTTGACGGCGAGCCGTGCCAGGAGCAGCCGAGACAGAATACTTCGTCCAGACAGAATCCTTCGAGGGATTCGTCGGGATATTTTGCCGTTACGGTTCCGTCGGAGAGAACATAGACCAACCGTCGGTCGCCGCTCTCGTTCTTGACATAAAATGCCGCAATCTGGCATTGGGGGCAGATACGTTTACGCATAGGCTATGAGGCAAAGGGTGCGGTTGTCTTGAATTTACGGATTTGATAGAACAGCATGAGAATAGCGGCTGCCGCTGCAAAAAAGTCGGAAGTCGGCATGCTGTACCACACACCATTCACTCCCCAGTGCAGCGGGAGGATTGCCAGTCCCGGAAGCAGGAACAGCAATTGGCGTGAGAGGGAGAGGAAGATGGCTATGCCGGCTTTTCCTATGGACTGGAAGAACTGGCAGATAATGATTTGTGCTCCGACCAGCGGGAACATGAGTATGCCAATGCGTAAAGCCGTTTCCGATTGTGCCGTGAGTTCGTGGTTGTCGGTAAACATTCCTACAAAAACATTCGGGAGCAGTTCGCCGACAATGAATCCGAATGTTGTGACCGCCATACCTGCAATGATGCCTAATTTCAAAGTCAGCTTCACACGGTCGGGGCGCTCGGCTCCGAAGTTGTAACCGGTTATCGGCTGCATGCCTTGTGCGATACCCATTACAATCATGACAAACAGCATCTGGATACGGTTGAGAATGCCGAATGCACCGATTGACAGGTCGTTGCCGAATGTGAGCAGGCGGTTGTTGATGAAAATGACAATGCAGCAGGCACATACGTTCATGATGAAGGGCGACATGCCGATGCTGAAAATGTTTTTGACGATGCGTTTGCGCAACTTCATCCGCTGTTTGTTGAAGCGGACAAAACTTTTCTTGCTGAAGAAATGGGAGAGTACCCATATCATTCCGACAAACTGGGAGGCTATCGTGGCTGTAGCCGCTCCCCGGATACCCCAGTCCAGCACAAAAATGAAAATTGGGGCGAGAATGACGTTGCAACCCACTGTAAACATGGATGAAATCATGGCTTTTTTCGGGTAGCCCGTAGCACGCATGATATTGTTGAGGCCAATCATGACATACGATATGGGGCTGCCGAGCAGAATGATCTGCATGAAGTCGCGGGCGTAGGGAAGGGTGTCGTTGCTTGCTCCGAAGAATCGCAATATCGGGTCAAGGAACAGGAGCGTGAGCCCTCCGTAGAAAATGGCGCTTATCACACTGAGTATCGTTACGTTACCCAAAATTTCCTCAGCCCCTTTCTGGTCTTTTTGTCCGAGGCGGATAGATGAAATGGTGGCACCGCCTACACCTACAAGCGTACAGAAGGCAACCAGCAGGTTCATAAGCGGGAAAGTGATGGCAAGTCCGGAAATGGCAAGCGCTCCAACACCATGACCGATGAAAATACTGTCGATAATGTTGTAGAGTGACGTCAGCGTCATGCCGATGATGGCCGGCAACGAATATTGCAGAAGGAGTTTCCCGATGGGAGCTTCGCCCAGAATGTGTGGATTATTTGTTGTCATGCTCAAACCTAATTACCTATTACGGGACAAATGTACGCATTTGTTTGTTGACAGAGCGGTTTATGTTCTTTGTGTTTTGAAATTTTTTGAAAAATTATAATATTTCATGGCTGCTATATATAAATAATTAAGGTGTAGACGGGAGAAGGTATGCGGGCGATTGAGGTGGTTTTTTGTGCTGTTTGGAGGCAATTTTGGGCCGATTGGAAATTATATGTGTTAAATTTTACATTGTTAACGTGCGGAAGCGGAAAAAAAGAAGAAAAAAAGCGGTTTTTGGGCAAGAAAATCGATTTTTTTTGAAGAAAAATCGAGAAAAATATGTTTTACAGCATAAAATTTAAAATCGTTTGTAACTTATTGAAATACAGTATGCTAAATGCTATTTGCAGTTAAACGCACCTGCGTATGGACGGTGTTGGAAAAGAAAAAAATGCGTGTAGTCGTAATTTTTTTGAGAAAAATGCTTGTAGTATTTTTTTTTGTTATAACTTTGTATCGTTTTTGAAGCATAAAAATTGTTTTATTATTAAAATTTAAACGAAATGAAAAAGTTAGTTTTATTACTTGCTGTTGTATTTAGCGCATCTTTGTTCTCTTGTGGTAACAAGGCAGAAAACGCTGCTGCTACTGACACTGTAGCTGCTGACACTGTTGCAACTGTTGATACTGTAGTTGCTGACACTGTAGCTGCTGACACTGTAGCTGCTGACACTCTTGCAAAATAATTTGAGCTAATACAGATTAAAGCATAAAAGCTGCTTCACCGGGTGTGAGGCAGCTTTTTTTTATGTCTATCTCGGTGTGAAAAAAGCTGATACGTTTGTCTCTCCGCTTTGCTTGCATTATATTTGTAGGTAAATAATAACCTAATTTGATATTATGAATAAATTCGGAAATTTTTTGGTGGGATTGGCAGCCGTTTCCGGCTTGTATTCCTGTTCCGACGGTTCGGTAGACATCTATATGCCGGCGCGTTTGAATGAATCGGATATGTGGAGCATTGTCAATGCCCGAAACGGTGAAGTGGTGGCGCAGGACGCTTTTTCCAGAGCTCCTTCTGCAATTGGACAAGGTAATATTTTCTATGTAGAAACTTCCGACGGACTTTTTGAATATTACAAAGTGTCGGATGTCAATAATCCGATATCTTCCGAACGGTTCAGCCAGGCTGGCGATTTTAATACGGATGTCGCATTTGCCGTCAAGCCGGATGAAACCATTTCGCTGATCAACAGTTCGATAGTGGTGGTCAAGCAGTTGCCGGCATCCGTGAAGTCGGTGTATGGATTTAGCGGTGAACTTGCCCGGTTTAAAAATGAGAAGGGATTGTACGGCTATCTTAATAAGAAGGGCGAAGTGGCCATCGAGGCGAAATATGCGGAGGCTACCAATTTTTCCGGCGATTATGCCTTTGTCTTTGAGTTGGGTGAGAACAGCAAAATCCTTCTTATAGACAAACAGGGTAAGACTGTGACACAGTTTGCTCCCGACCGTTATGACTGGATTTATTTCCCGTTTTTTAACGGCTATTTTGCAGCATCGACCAACGGAAAGGTTTCTCTCTATAATGACAGGAACGAAAAAGTGCTGTCAAACAATATGATGGAATACGACGGGACAGACGACGGCCTGTATCGGGTACACGAGGGAAAATTCATTTTCAGCAATGACGATATGTACGGTTTGATGGATATGGATGGAAAAGTGCTGGTCCGTCCTAAATATAAGTCGTTGCGCTATTCCGGCAATGACCGTTATGTGGCGTTGCGCAACGATGTATACGGTGTGGTGAACGGTGCCGGCGAAGAAATCATACCGTTTGAATATGAGTTTATTCGAGGCTTGGGGAAAAACCGTTATCTGGTGAGCGAGGCAAATTTCAACTGCTATATTGTAGATGAAGATTTGAAAGAGATTCTGCCTATGGAAGTGTCCGATTACGTATTGAGTCCGGGCGGAAGAATTGATTCGGAATATGTCGATGTGTCGGCTATGGTCGACAAACTGGCATCCAAGATAACTCCGGCAGCGGCGTTTGGCGTCGACAAATCGAAAACAGCCGACCAGGTGGCTGCTATGTTGGGATTTACGGACTCTTCGAAATACAGGTGGAACAACGAATTCCGGCAGGAGTTCAAGGAAAGCGACATTGATGCGGTTGTGGTCTATACTTTCGCAGGGACGGTTGCATCTTACGACTATGATTTCTCGCTGGGCGATTATGTAGACCGGTTCACATCGGCTCCGATTGAAGACGTGACCGTTTTCCTGACAAAATCATCGCTGGAGTATCGCGCCGTCCAACGTCAGTTGGCTCCGATATTCGTAAAGAACGGCTTTCGGAGAGTCGACGATGACTATGTGGCTGCCAACGGTATGACCGTATCGATGGACCTGCAGAACGGCAGTCTGGCTATCCGTTGCCGGTTCTGACGGAATGTGCCGGCGGAGGCCCGTGGTCAACAAAACCGGCGTGTGGATTGTTATTGAAAATCCGGAGGCAGGATGCGGCGACAGTCGGTTTCCTGTCAAATATCCGTGATTTTTACTAACTTTGTACAGGATAGAATGCGGTTAGTTGCAGTCAGACTTGAAAGCTCTGCTTTCGTTTGTCTCTGTACGTATCTTTCCTTTAATTTGTAAGAAATTTTTCAAGAACGAACAATGATTGACAATACTACTTTCGGAAATATGACCGTGGAGTTCCACACGTTGGGGTGCAAGCTGAACTTTTCGGAAACGTCGACTATAGGTAAGATGTTGGCAGAAAGGGGAGTGCGCAGTGCGCGTGCCGGCGAGGTGCCTGATATTTGTGTGGTGAATACCTGTACGGTGACAGAGCTTGCCAACAAGAAATGCCGTCAGGAAATCCGGCGGCTGGCTTCGAAATATCCGGAAGCGGTAATAGTCGTGACCGGCTGCTATGCTCAGCTGAAAAGTGAGGAAGTGGCGGGAA
>ERZ791737.741-NODE-741-length-21476-cov-16.665889_pt1 | contig 21476 bp, 18 predicted proteins | sample MGYA00510042_ERZ791737 | MGnify/ENA primary metagenome ERZ791737 (study PRJEB30046, sample SAMN00791965) | human gut metagenome | study: EMG produced TPA metagenomics assembly of the A metagenome-wide association study of gut microbiota in type 2... | reverse complement strand
ATAATCTTTAGCTTCTCCGCAAACAAATATTTTATCGTAATCTTTAATCTCTTTTGTCCAACTGTCGTCATATTGATTTTTGCTATTCGTTATAACTTCGGGTTTTATAGCGCCATACATTTCGGTAAATTTATCCAATCCTTTTATTATTTTTTTTATAGATGTTTTTTTAGAAACTTCAAAAAATGTAAGCATATTTGAAAGTTGTTTTTCAATAAGCCAACCGTCCGTTCCGTAAATGCAATGATACTGCCAAATAATTAAATTTTTGCTTCCATGTTCTTTTAATTTTTTAACATAATCGATTTGAATATCTTTATAAACGGGAATAATCTCGCCGTTTTCTATTTTCTCTAAAGTAATTTCCGTAAAAGGCTCGGCATATTCTCCATTTGGTTTTTTCCATAAAAAAGGATGAAAAATAGAATCGTAATTATGCGTATCCATAGTGGCATAAATCGAAGATAAAGATTCAATATTTTCGTAAATAAATTTTATTATTCTTTTTATATCTTCAGAAGCTCCTTTAACGGGCAAAGCGCCTTTTTCAATATCTACAAAATCTCTTTGAGCGTCAATTATAAGCAAGGCTTCGTTTTTATTATTATTTTTTATATTAATCGAAGATGCCAAATTATAAATTTCGCTTTGGCTTATAGGATTTTCTTCTTTAGCGATATATTTTTCGTCAATAATTTTATTCAAATCAATCATAATAAAATTTCCTCTAATTTTTTAATTTTAAAATTATATCATATATTTGAATTTATTGTTATATTTATTCGTTAAAAAATATTTGACTTTATAATTAAAATTTTATATAATTTCAATAATATCCATAATATAAGGAGCAAATATGAAAAACATAATAATCATATTATCTATTATTTTATTAAGTTTTAGCGTTTCATGTTCAAAAAGTAAATCTTCCGATTCAAAATTTAAAATTGGAATTTTGCAATTAGTAGAACATGCAGCTTTAGACGAAGCGAGTCAAGGTTTTATTGACGGACTAAAAGAAGCGGGATACGAAGACGGAAAAAACTTGATTATCGATTATCAAAACGCTCAAGGAGAACAGGCAAATTGCATAACAATCGCTCAAAAATTTATTAACGACAGAAGCGATTTAATTTTAGCGATAGCGACTCCAGCGGCTCAAGCGGTTGCAAATCTTACAAAAGATATTCCGATACTTATTACAGCGGTTACCGACCCTGCGGATGCAAAACTTGTAGCCGATAATAATTTGCCAGGCGGAAATGTTACGGGAACTTCTGATTTGACTCCCGTTAGAGAACAGATGGATTTGTTAAAAAGATTAATTCCAAATGCAAAGAGAGTCGCTTTTTTATATAATTCAAGCGAACAGAATTCTAAATTTCAAGTAGACATTGCAAGAAAAAAAGCGGAAGAAATAGGATTAACAACGAGAGATGCGACTATAACAAACCCTAATGAAATACAACAAATTGTTCAAAATCTTGTCGGAAAAGTTGACGCTATATATGTTCCAACCGATAATATGGTTTCTGCGGGAATGCCAACCGTAATATCGATAACCGAACCAGCAAAAATACCCGTTATATGCGGAGAAGAAGGAATGCTTAAAGCGGGGGGGTTGGCTACTTACGGAATAAATTATTATGAGCTTGGAAAATTAACTTCAAAACAAGCCGTAAAAATATTAAAAGGAGAATCTAAACCTGCAGATATGCCGATAGAATATTTAGAAAATCTAACTTTAAAAGTAAATATAGAAGCGGCTCAAAAATTAAATATAACGATACCTAACGATTTGTAAAAACAATTTTAAATAATAAAAGCCTATATTAATTATAATATGGGCTTTTTTATTTTATAAAGATAAATTAAAAATAAATGTTTAATATAAAAATAATCGTCCAATATGACGGCACGGATTTTTGCGGATGGCAGATACAACCGAATTTAAGAACAATTCAAGGCGAAATATATAAAGCCGTTCAAAAAATTTATTCAAAGAAAATAACAATTTACGGATGCGGAAGAACGGATGCGGGAGTTCATGCATTAGGACAGGTTGCAAATTTTAGAATTCCAAAAATGCTTGTCCCTATAGAAAAAGTTCATATAGCTTTAAATTCATGTTTGCCAAAAGATATAAGAATAATATCGGCTGAGATTATGCCCGAAAATTTTAACGCGAGAGCTTCGGCTAATTTTAGAGAATATTTATATATTGTTTATAACGGAGATATTTCTTTTCCATTTTATGAAAGATACGCTTGGTTTTATAGAAAAAATATTATAAACGAAAAATTAATTAACGAATATGCAAAATATTTAATAGGCGAACATAATTTTACTTCTTTCTGCTCAACGGAAGATGAAAACGATTCAAAATTTCGATATATAGAAAAAGTTTTTGCAATAAGAAAAAAAGACAATATTTATTTTATAATAAGAGGAAACGCTTTTTTGCATAATATGGTTAGAATTATTGTAGGCACTTTAATAGAAGGACAGAGAAAAAATAAGCCTTTAAATTTTATAGAAGAGATAATAAAAGAAGAGGATAGAACTAAAGCTTTGGTTACAGCTCCCGCGCATGGATTATATTTTAGAAAAGCTTTTTTTAAGTATTGACATATTTTCCAATCTATGTTAAAATTTTTCCATAAATAAATTAAATTACAGAGAGTAATTAGATGATTTATATGAGATTTAAAAACACTGTAACTATGTTGAACAGAACAGAACAGAACAGAACAGAACAGAACAGAACAGAACCATTATTATATTCTAAATAGTGTTTATCGACATTTCAAAAAATTATTAAAAATATTTTATATACTAAATCGTTTTTATATACGATTAAAAAAATTCTTTAAGTCTACATTTTTATCGACTTTAAAAACATATTTTAATTTTTGTAAATTTTCAAAGATTTCTAAAGAAAATCTTTGCGGATTTAAATACAATTTATTAAACAAAAAAAGGAGAAAATTAAAATGAAAAAAGTTGTATTATTTACATTCATTGTATTCGTTTCAATGTTTGTAGCAATCGCAGTTTCTTGTTCAAAAGGCGGAGACGAAGAAAAATCGTATGAATTTTCAGTTCATCATAGCGGTTCATCTTCGCATCCATATCAATTAGGTGCGGAATATTTTGACAAAAAATTGCAAGAATATTCAAAAGGCTCAATGAAGCTCGCAATTTATCCCGCTAATCAACTTGCGGCAGGTTCAAAGTCTGTGGAAGGCACAGCGCTTGGAACAATCGATATATTTATCGAAAATCCATCAAGCGTAGGCAATGTTGTTACTTCGTTTGAAGCGTTAAATCTTCCTTATCTATTCGATAGTGCGGAGCAGGCGTTTGCAGTAATGGATTCTGAAGAATGCAAAATATTTTATGACGCTTGCGAAGAAGCGGGAATAAAGTTACTTGGTTATTGGTATAATGGTTGGCGTAATGTTTCAAACGGTAAGCGTCCTATCAAAAAAGTTGAAGACCTTAAAGGTTTAAGTATTCGTATTGCCGAAAGTCAAGTATTTTCCGATATGATGGAAGCTTTAGGAATGCAACCCGTTCCTCTTGCTAATTCGGAAATATTTACCGCTCTTCAAATGAAAACAGTTGACGGTCAAGAAAATCCTCAAAATAATTATATTAATAATAAATATTTTGAAGTAAATCGCTATTTTTCTATGACTCGCCATGTATTCAGCGTTGAGCCTGTCGGAATGAATTTAGCTCTTTATAACGAACTTTCCGAAGAACAAAAAAACGAACTTCAAAAAGCTTTTGACGATTCTTCAATCTATCAAAGACAGGTTGCTCAAGAAACCGAAGAACAACAACTTAAAAAAGTGCTTTCTGAAGGAGCGGATATTGTGGTTTCTTATATTGACGATTTAAGCCCTTTCAAAAAAGCAGTTGCTGGAGTTTATGATAAATATCGCAATACAGATTTGAAACCGTATATTGATGCCGTTGAAAAAGCTAAATCAAAAGTTTCAGAATAATATTAATCGGAGGATTTTAAATGCAAAAAATTGAAAATATTTGGAAAGCTCTTGATAAACCGATTAGTTATTTGGCTGGATTTTGTATCGCCTCTATGCTAATTTGCGTTTTTCTTCAAGTAGTGGCAAGAACTTTCCGTTTCTCAATAAATTGGACTACAGAAATGAGTCAATACTTTTTTCTTTGGTCTACAACATTCGGATGTTATGCGATTGCTCGCAAGGGAAAAATGCTTGGAGTTGAGTTAGTTCGCAAGTTTTTTCCAATTCCTATTCAAAGAACTTTAAAATTTATTAGCTATATGGCTGCAGCCTCATTCTACTTCATTGCAATTTATTTTTGTATATTGCGTATGCCAAGTTTAATGCGACAGACTACGCCCGTGCTTAAATGGTCTATCGGCGTTATTTATATAATAATGTTAATAGGTATCGGGTTTTTAACTCTTTATTTCGTCTATTTGGCTTTTTTAGGTTTATTCGGATTAGACGAGAAAAAATCCGACACGCAAAAAACTGCAGAACAAATTGCAGAGGAGGTGGAGTAATATGATTGTATGGCTTTTTGGTTCTTTTGTTGTTTTACTTCTTATAGGAACGCCAATCGCAGCTAGTCTAGGACTTGCAGCGGTTTGCACTATTATAATGTGCGGAATGCGTATGAATTTAATGGTAGTAGCTCAAACTATGTTTTCGGGTATGACTTCCTATCAACTTATGGCTATTCCATTATTTATACTTTGCGGAAACTTAATGTGCGATGGCGGATTAAGTAAAAAAATAGTAGACTTTATCGGTTTATTTTGTAGAAAAAGCAAAGGCTCTCTATCTTATATCACTATTTTAGCTAGCGCTTTCTTTGCGGCTATATCGGGTTCTTCTCCAGCTACAACTGCGGCTATCGGTGGCGTTATGGCTCCAGAAATGATTAAAAACGGCTATGACGAAGACTTTACTCTTGCAACGGCGGCCGCCGCTGGAACGCTTGGACAGATAATACCGCCGAGCGTAGGAATGGTATCCTATGCAGTTTTAGCCGAAGTATCGGTCGGCACTCTATTTCTTGCAGGATTTGGTCCAGGTATTTTAATGGCTATTTTCATGATAATTTACGCTAATTATTATGTAAAGAAAAATCCAAATATTAAATCTATGGGCGAAAAACCTACTTTAAGAGAAGGTGTCAAAGTTTTTGTTCAAAGTATTTGGGCTTTAGTAATGCCTATTATTATTCTTGGAGGTATTTACACGGGTTTATTTACTCCAACGGAAAGCGGAGCTATAGCCGCTATATACGGTTTTATTTGCGCCAAATGGATTTACAAAACATTTAAATGGAGCGATTTGCCAAATGTATTAATAAATACAGCGGTTGGTTCTGGAACTATTATGTTAGTGCTTGGAAGCGTTCAAACATTTAGCGTAGTTCTCACGAGAGGCAATATTCCTCATGCATTAGCGGAAGCTATGTTATCTATTACAACAAGTAAAATAATATTGCTTTTATTATTTAATATTATTTTGCTTATAGCTGGTATGTTTCTTAATGCCGTTTCCGCTATAGCTCTTTTCACGCCGATTTTATTGCCTATTATGACGAAAGTTGGAGTAGACCCTTATCTTGTTGGTATCGTTATGATAGTTAATCTTGGAGTCGGTATGATTACTCCTCCAGTTGGAAACTGTTTATATGTGGCTTGCGGTATGAGTAAAACGCTTACATTTGAGCAAATATCGAAAGCTTGCATTCCTTACATTATAGCTCTTACAATCGCATTATTTATTATCACATATATTGAGATAGTTCCTATGGGATTAATTTGGCTATTTGGCGCTCGCTGATTAAACTATTAAAATATAAAGGACTTCTTTAATTTATTTTGGGGAAGTCCTTAATTTAATAATTTTATTCATAAATATATTTTTTAATTATTTTTTAATTTTTTTATTATATTTTTTATTTAGAACTCTTGAAAAACAATCCAAATTATAATCGGCATATTCTTGTTTATCTTTCATATAATACGCTAATCCGCCAACCATTGCCGCGTTATCTGTCGTATATTTTAATTCTGGTAAATAACATTCAAAATCTTTTGAGTTTGAAAATCTCTCTCTCAAATAACTATTGCATGCCACGCCGCCCGAAATAGTCACTCTTTTAATTCCGCTTATCTCAACATATTTTAAAGTTTTTATATACAAAGGTTCTATTGCGCTTATTTGAAACGCGGCAGCTATATTTTTGTTTGTCGCTTCGTATCCTTCTTTTAAATATTTTTTTGTAGAATAAACGCATGCGGTTTTTAATCCGCTATAAGAAAAATTAAATTCATCCGCTCCACTTAAAAGTATTAAAGGATATTTAATCGCGTTTTTATCTCCTTTTTGAGCGAGTTTATCTATTATAGGTCCGCCAGGATAACCCAAATTTAAAAATTTTGAAACTTTATCATAAGCTTCTCCAACCGCATCGTCTAAAGTCGTTCCAATAATTTTATATTCTCCATGCGAATGAACTTCCGTTATTATAGTATGTCCGCCCGAAACAACCAAAGCTATATAAGGAAAATCTATTTCGTTAGTAAGATGAGGCGAATAAATGTGAGCTGCTATGTGGTCCAAAGCTATTAAAGGTTTTTGCATAGCGAATGCCAAACCTTTAGCCGCGCCAACTCCGACTAAAAGCGAACCTAAAAGTCCAGGTCTATTCGTCACTGCAAATAAATCTATATCTTCTAATTTAATATTAGCGTCTTTTAAAGCCTTATCGATAACATAAATAATAGCTTCTATATGTTTTCTTGCCGCTATTTCGGGAACAACTCCTTGAAATTCTTTATATTCTTCTATTGAAGAACTTAAAACAGAAGATAAAACTTTCTTTCCGTTTTCAACTATAGCGACTGAAGTATCATCGCAAGAAGTATCTATTGCTAATATTTTCATTTTTTTATTTATTCTTTATTTGCTCAATTTATTAAATCATATAATAAATAATATTTTTTATCAATTAATCTTAACAAAAAAATCTTATTTCTTTTTTATGTTTTGAGTAAAGAGAATTAAAAGGCGGGTCTAAATATATTAAGTCTATAGAATTATCGGGGGTTTTTTCATTATATCCTAACTGAAACGATTATCAAAACTATCACCCTTGAAGGCAATCAAAATAAATACAGAACTACAAGCAACGATATTCAATTATTGACAAGCTATTTGACTAATGAAAATATATTAAAAATAATAAATGAATTAAATAAACTAACCAATGAAAATTAAATTATTATTATACTTGAACTCGTAGTATAACTTAATTTTGAAACAATACAAATCTCAAATAATAATTATTTTTCCAAATAAGAATAAGAAAATTTATATTGTGCAAACGGAATATAAAAAACATCTTTCAAATTTGGACTTTTCAATACAGGCGGTTCAAAATAATAAATTGGAATAATAACCGCTTCGTCTTCTATAAGAATTTTTTCCGCTCTATGTAAAGCGGGCATTCTTATATTTTGGTCTATAGTTTTTGAAGCCGTAAGAATTTCATCGTCAAAAGCTTTATTCGTAAATAAAGAATGATTTTTATAAGAATAACTTACGAACATTCCTAAAAAAGTCGTAGGGTCGTTATAGCTTCCCGTCCAACTCGCTCCAGCCATAGTATAATTTCTTTCCGTTCTAAAAGTGTTAATAAAAGGCGCAAATTCCATTTGAGTAAGTTTAATATCTATTCCCAAATTAACCTTCCACATATTTTGCACGGCTTCGAACATTGGAATATCGTTATTAAAAGTAAGATAAAATTCTAATACGGGAAAATTATCTCCGTTCGGATATCCAGCTTCAGCCATTAATCTTTTCGCTTCCGCTACATTGCTATCGTAATCTTCAGGGGCAACGCTTATATATTCTCCCGCGTTTTCTCTAAAATCTCCTTCAACATCCGTCACTCCTCTCGGCACTAAAGCTCCCGCAGGTTTTCCAGATTTAACTATATTTTCAATTATATAATTTCTATCTATAGCCAAAGATAAAGCTTTTCTAACTCTTTTATCTTTCAAGGTTTCGTTTGTAGTATTTAAGGCGTAATATACCGTTCCAATTCTTGTGGCAATATCTATTAAACCTTCTTCTTTCAAACTGTCAATATCCTTCCAAGGAAAAGTGTCGGAAAAATGCAAAATTCCCTCTTTTACTCCCGCAACTGCAGAATTAGGATTATCCATTAAAACAAATTTTATTTTTTCGGCTACTATAGTATCTTTATTCCAATAATTAGTATTTTTTACAACGGTTATGCTTTCGTCTGGTTTTCTTTCCAACAATTTAAAAGCGCCGTTTCCTATACAAGTTTCTGGATTTATAGTCCAATCGTCTGGATTTTTTTCAACAATATCTTTTCTAACGGGCGAAAATACTGGCAAATTAACCAATTCCAAAAAATAAGCGGTAGGATATTCCAATTTAACTTCCAAAGTAAAATCGTCCAAAGCCTTAATTCCAAATTCTTCGACATCAATCTCTCCAGAATTTACTTTAGAAAAATTAAGTATAGGCTCGAATAAATAACTCGGTTCGCTTGCCGTATCTGGATTTACCACTCGCTTCCAAGAATATTCAAAATCTTTTGCAGTTAAAGTTTTTCCGTCCGACCATTTTCCGTTGGTTCTTAAATGAAATATATAAGTTAAACCGTCTTCTGAAATATCCCAACTTTCTGCAGCGCCTGGCTGAATTGCAATGTCTTTATATTTTGTAGTTAGACATTCAAATAAATGCGTAACATAAGTCGAGCCTTGCAAAGTTATATTCAAAGCTGGGTCTATAGTTTTAGGTTCAGCTCCCAAATTAACATAAACGGCGTCCGTATATTTGCTTTTTGAACATGAAACAAAAATAATAAAAGATATAATAAAAAATAATTTTTTCATCTTTTTTAAACCTCTTTAAATTATATTAGAATTATTTTTAAGCAATTATAATTTAAATTAAATTAATGTCAATAGAAAATTAAATTTCTTTATACAAAATAACATCCATATCGCCTTCTTTAAATTGTGATAATTTTGGAACTATAGACTTAAAATGCTCCGAATTGTTATGCATTTCTATAGATTTTTCATCTTTCCATTCTTCTATAAATGTTAAGTATTTTCCGTCTAAACTCTCGTTAAGAGTGTAGGATATACATCCTTCTTCCGCTCTGCTTTTTTCTATAAGCTCTTTTGCCGTATTTATAAAATCCGCTTTATTTTCTTTTTTAACCGTATTTTTAGCGACTATTTTAATCATTTTTAAACCTCTTGATTTATAAAATTTTTTATAGAATTGTATTTTAAATTATATTATTTTCAATAGAAATGCATACCTCTAATAAAAAATTTAATATAAATAGATACTTCTAAAAAATACTTAATCTGCAATATACGGGTAAAATTATAATTATAAATTTTATTCTTTAAAATAATATCAAAGAATGCAAAATTAAAAAAGTAAAAATACATCTAAAAATAGATTACAAAGTCTAATCATAAAGATAAAAATAAAGCGTTTTTTAGACAATAAAATTGATTAGTGAAACTGATGACTTTTGTGAGTCTGCATTTTTTATTTTTTCTTTATTAATTTTAACCAAAGTAAATAGTTTATCTTTCACAAATATTAAAAATAATAATATAGAATAATACTTTGCTTTTTCTATATAATTAAAACTTGCCCATTAATTATCAAGAATAATTTTATTTATTAAAATGTAAAATGATTTTTTAATATTCTTAATTTATTCCAAATTTATATCGCTTTATTTTTATAGTTTTTAATTCTGTAAATAAATAAAAGATAATTCTTATTAAAAAATAAATACTTGAAAAAATAAATATTTATGTTAATATAATTATAAATCATTAAAATTAAATAAAGGTTAAATATTATGAAAAATTCTGATGTATTTATAGACGGAGTATGGAAAAATAATCCTACTTTCGTTCAGATTCTTGGAATGTGTCCTAGTTTGGCGGTAACGAGCAGCGTGGAAAACGCTATCGGTATGTCCGTTGCCACTATATTTGTTTTGGTTTGTTCTTCCGCTTTAATTTCTATTTTGAAAAAAGCTTATGCAAACGAAGTTAGAATAATGGGATACATTGTAGTTATAGCCGCTTTCGTTACATTAACCGATATTATAATGAAAGCTAAATTCTATACTTTATCTCTTGCTTTAGGAGCTTATCTTCCTTTAATAACGGTAAACTGTATTATATTAGGAAGAGCGGAAGCTTTTGCAAATAAAAACGGAATAGTTCCAAGCATAGTTGACGCTTTAGGAAACGGTTGCGGATTCTTTATAGCTTTATTGCTTTTAAGTTCTATAAGAGAATTATTAGGAAATGGAAGTTGGCTCGGCATGGATATAGTAGGTTCTATAAGAAATTTTATAGAAACATCGCTTCCTTTCGCATTAAACGCTTATAACGAAGTAACGACTCCTTGGGTAGTTATGATTATGGCGCCAGGAGCTTTCTTTACTTTGGCTGTTTTAATAGCGATAAAAAGAACTATTGATTCTAAAAAATCTCAAAAGGCTTAATTTAAGGAGAAATTGATTATGACAAATTTAATATTTTTATTCATTGCAACGGTATTGGTTAATAATTTCGTATTAACTAAATTTTTAGGAATATGTCCATTTTTGGGCGTTTCAAATAAACTTGACTCGGCTATAAGTATGGGAATTGCCGTAACTTTCGTTTTAGTTTTGACGGCTGCGGTTAGTTGGGTAATTCAATATTATATTTTAGCGCCTTTTAAAATTGAATTTTTGCAAACTATACTTTTTATTATAGTTATAGCGGCTTTAGTTCAATTTGTTGAAATAGTTATTAAAAAAACAAGCGAAGGTTTATACTTGGCTTTGGGAATTTATCTTCCATTGATAACGACTAATTGCTGCGTATTGGGTTTGGCTTTATTTGGAGTTTTATATCAATATGGCTTTATAGAAAATATAGTTTTCGCTTTAGGAGCGGGAATCGGATTTACTTTAGCTCTTGTAATAATGGCTAGCATAAGAGAGAGATTGTTGACCGCGGATATACCCGAAGCATTTAAAGGTCCTTCAATGCCTTTTGTAACTGCGGGAATATTGGCTTTAATATTTTACGGATTTTCAGGAATCATTAAGTAAAATAAAAAATAGTTTAATTTAAATTAAGGATATTTGATTATGATTACTACAATAACTATAGCGTCTATATCGGCGGCTTTAATAACTTTAATACTTGCGATTATATTAATATTTTCTTCTAAAATATTTAAAGTTGAAACGGATGAAAGAGTTTCGGAACTTACGGAAATTTTGCCAGGCGCTAATTGCGGCGGTTGCGGATTTCCAGGTTGCGCTCAATTTGCAAAAGCTTTGGTTGATGAAAAAGCTCCTCTTGATGGTTGTTCTGTTGGCGGAGCGGATACGGCTTCAAAAGTCGCTAATTATTTGGGAAAAGTTGCGCCTCCTCAAAAAGAGAGAACGAGAGCGTATATTTTCTGTCATGGACATGAAGGAATCGCTAAAACAAATAAAGTTTATAACGGAGCGGAGACTTGCGTTTCTGCGGTTATGTCGGGAGGAAATAGAGATTGCACTTACGGATGCGTAGGTTTTTACGATTGCATGAAAGTTTGCGAGTTTGGGGCGATTATTAAAAGCGAAACGGGAATTCCAATTATAGTGGAAGATAAATGCGTTTCCTGTAATGCATGCGTTAAAGCCTGTCCTCAAAAACTTATAGAGATTCATCCTGTCTCTCAAAAATATCATGTTTATTGCAAATCGAAAGATAAAGGTCCTATAGCTAAAAAATCATGCGATAGAGCATGCATCGGATGTAGCATTTGCGTTAAAGCGACAAAAGAAGGCGGAATGAAAATAGATAATTATCTTGCTATAGTTAATTATGAAGATTATTGCCTTACTGACGAAAGCATAGCGAAATGCCCGACAAAAGCCATAACGGATGAAAGAGTAAATTCTATAATTAATGTTTGATTTTAATCGCATTTAAATAAATAAAACGGACGAGATTAATTCCCGCCCGTTTTTATTTTAAATTATTTATTTATAGATTAATCTACTTTTCCTCCAAATTTAAGTCCGAATATTATTCCTGTATTGAGAGTTCCTCCGTATTCGTCTTTTCCTCCTTCGTTTATAAATTGCATAATATCGTAGCTTAAATATAATCCCACATCGAGAGCGACTTTATCGGTAAGATAAAACGAATAAGCTAAAGAAGTTTTTACATATCCGAAAATTGGAGGATTGAAAAAATCCGCTATATCGACTCTGCTTAATTTTTGAGTTTCTTCAATATTAAGAGCGGTTGCGGTTACAGACATTTCGCCAATCACAGGGATTTTGATTCCTCCGCCGATTCCGATTGAAAAATTTCCGAAATTAAATTTAGGAAATAAACCGATTTGAATATTATAAAAAGTAAAATCGAGAGCTACCGACATATCGTTAGGAAAAATATTTCCAATGATATTTCCCAAACCAAAGATATCGTTAATTATAGGATTAAAATCTGGTTTGCCAGAAATGGTATAAGAGCTGAAATTATAACCCAATTCCAACAAATAGCTTATTCCGAAACCTTCTTTAACTTGACGCATATATCCAATTTGAAATAAGCCTGTTCCGTCAAATCCTATATCGCTTTTAAATCCCATGTCTTTCATACTTGTCGTTGGAAAACTAACTCCGACTCCAAGCAAAGCGTTATAGTGGAATTCAAAACCGCTTTTTGCAAAAACCGAAACGCTAAAAATTGTCATTAATGCCATTGTTGTAAAAATTTTTCTTAAATATTTCATTTTAAAACTCCTTTAATAATTTTATAATGAGTATATTATAGTATTAAAAAAATATGTCAATTGTTTGTTTATAAAATTAAAAAATATTTTATCTTCCCTTGCTTGAAAACGAAGTAATCATAAAAAATGCTCCTATTACAGCCAAGACTATATTCGGAAACCACATTGCAAAAAAAGCTGGAACTGTTCTATTTCCCGCTATTATTTCGGCGGCGGTTATAAGTAAATAATATATTACAACGACAATAACCGATATTCCAAAACCGAAACCTTTTCCGCTTCTCTTTCCGACTATTCCTAAAGGAGCGCCTATAAAAACCATAAATAAACAAGCGGCTGGAATAGAAATAAATTTATGGAATTCTACATAATAAAAATAAGGAACGGACATTTTTATCGCTTCATTTCTTATTGTTGTAAGCTCTTGAGAGTTTGTGCTTATATATTCGTTTGAAAAAGATTCTAAACTCTTTACGGAATTATCCTGAATATTTGAATAAGAGTCTATTATCATTCCGCTTATTTGAGCTTCGGCGGAGTTGCTTGCCTGACTTTTAGTATCTTCTATTTTTTCGTATATTTTCCAAGCGGGCATTTCCCTTAAACCTCTTTCATGCGATGATAAAGTGCTTACTCTTCTAACTATATTTATATCCATAGAATCGAATACGCTAAAATCGTTACTAACTATTCCAAAATATGGCATTTCTTGAACTATTCCATCCGATAAAGTTAAAGTTATGATTCTTGAATTTGCTTCGTTATTATGCCATACTCCCGATTTGGCAGTTATAACTCTTTTAGATTCTGAAGTTCCGTCAAATATTACAACATTAGACATTCCCGTATTATCCGAATATTCTGCTCCAATAGAAAGTCCCATATCCGATATATAAGTAAAATCCGATTTTCCAACCGCAATAGAAGGACGCATATTAATCATATAAGATATTAAAGCTCTGTATCTATAATTTGATTCGCTCATTACAACATTATTAAAGAATAGGGAAAATAAAAAAGTTATAAATCCTAGTATTATTATCGGTATATATATTCTCATATGCGAAAAACCAAGCGCTCGCATAACTATGATTTCATTGTCTGAAGATAATCTTAAATATCCCATTATGCTTGCCATTAATATTGACATTGGTATCGTTATCGCTATATTGAAAGGAAGCATATAAACAAAAACTTCGAGAGATATTTTTATCGGCGCTCCGTTATTTATTATAAGTTTAAATAATTCGGGTAAAAGCTGTATTACGAATATAAAGGTAAAAAATAAAACTCCCGCTACAAAAGGACCTATAGCTTCTATAATTATATATTTTGCTATTTTTTTCATTATAAAATATTAATAAATACTCCAAAAATTAATATGCCTAAAGATATATAACTTAAATAATCAAATATCATAGGCGAAAGTAAAATAATAAAAGCCTTAAAAGAATTATTTATATTAAAAGAAAATTTAATATTTCTATATAATAAAATTAAATAATATATTTGCAGTATAGTAAATACTATCGCTTGAATAAATAAAATTCCTGCAGATTTTGAAAATATTAAAGTTATAGGAAGAATAAATATAAATATTCCGTATATTCCAAAACAGTTGCTTGCAAATATTCTCAAATTATTTTTATCGTTATCTTTAGAAAATATAAAAACCGTAAAATTAATAATAGCTATTTTTATAATATTTGAAACGGCTATATAAGAAGCTATTCCAAAAGTAATTATAAAAAGATTTAAAATATTACTTTTGCTTCCAATAGAATATAAAACCGAAATTGAAACAGTTAAAGCGGTTATTAAATATACGATTAAAGAATATTCAAAATTAATATTTTTTTTAATCGCTTCTTTCGGAGATAATAAATAATAATATAAAGATTCGCAGATTTTCATTAATTTTCTCCTATATAATTTGGAATATAAATATACATAGGAATTCCAATATATTTTGCGCTCATTATCTCTTCATAATAAGGCATAATAGATTTTGGTTTAATTCCGTCCGATACGCTCGACAATAATAGATTTATTAGTTTTTCTTTTTCTTCGGGCTTTTTAATTATATAAGGCTCTTCGTCTTCTATGCCAGCCGTTTTTGCAGCATCTTTTATAGCATCTTGCAAAGTTCCTATAGAATCTATTAATCCTATTTCTAAAGCGTTTTTACCGCTGAAAACTCTTCCGTCAAATATTTCGTCTTTATTTCCTTTTATTTTATCGCCTCTTGTTTCTTCGACAACATTAATAAACTGTTCGACAAATTCTTTTGTCATATTTTGCCAATATTCAAGTTCGTCTTCTCTTGGTTCTCTGAAAGGCGAGAGAGAATCTTTATTTCTTCCGCTTTTTATCGTATACATTTTTACTCCGTATTTATCCATTAAGCCCGAAAGATTAATAAATTGAGATATCACGCCTATGCTTCCCGTTAGAGTAGATTCGTTGGCGTATATTTTATCCGCTATCATTGAAATATAATAACCTCCGCTTGCCGCCATACTTCTAAAAGACGCTATAATAGGTTTTGGATATTTTTCTTTTAATTCTTTCAAATATTTTAATGTTTCTTCGCATGAAGTTAAAGCTCCGCCAGGACTATCGACTTGTAAAACAATAGCTTTGACATTATCGTCTTTAATATAATATTCAAAATCGTCTATAAGCTCTTCTGTTACGGATTTTATTTCCATGCCAAAATTCGATTTTCTTTTTTCATGCGAAATAACTCCCGTTAAATCTATTACCGCGATTCCTTCTCTGCTCGATACTTGCGGTATTGATTTTGATATATTATTTCTCTTTACTATTTTCATTGCTGAAATATTATTATTTTTTTCTCTCGAAAATATCGTAATTATTCCAATAATTATCGATATTAATATAAAAGCCGAAAATATTATAAATTTTCTATCTTTTTTAATATTCTCTTTTTTATTATTTTCTTCTTCTCTTTCAAATTCAAATGACATTTAAATTTTCCTCCGATTATTTTAATTGTTCTTTATTTTCTTCAATAATATCGTCTATATAAAGCGAAACAAATATAACAGGCTCTCTGCCGATTATTTGCATATATTTTCTTCTTAAAGCTTCTCTCACTTCGTATTTTATTGTAGAAGGAGTTTTTTTATTTTTTGAAAGCAATTTTTTAACCGATTCCATAGCCGAGTTTATTCCCTCTTTTTTTAATTCTTCGGTTTTTAATAATAAACTTTCATTATCTCCCGATTTATAAATAAAACCTTTGCTTTCCGTATCTATTTTTATATCGTAATTTCCATTTATGTTTTTTTTAATTATTACATTTGCAGCGACTACTCCGTTTAATGATAATTGCTCTCTATCATGAAATATGCTTTCTTCCAAATCGCCAACTCCTTTTCCGTCAACATATATATTTCTAATTTCTATCGGCTCTGATAATTTTGCGTCTAAATTTTTATCAATTTCCAATACATTGCCATTATAAAGTAAAAAACCTTTTGTGTTAAGTCCGTTTAAATTTTCTACAAGATTTATATGACTTATTAAATGTCTTTTCTCTCCATGAATTGGAATAAAATATTTAGGTTTAACCAATCTATACATTAATTTTAAATCTTCGCTTGAAGCATGTCCAGATACATGAAGTAGCTTTTTATCTTCTCCAACCATTTTTGCGCCCAAATCAAAAAGATTATTTATCATTCTTGTAACAACCATTTCGTTTCCAGGAATAATGCTTGAAGAAAAAATTACCATATCTCCGTCTTCAATTTTAATATGTCTATGCGAACCAGCGGCTATTAAAGATAATGAAGAATAAGGTTCTCCTTGCGTTCCTGTAGTAAGACAAACTATTTTTTCTCTCGGATATCTGTTTATTTTATCAATCGGAATAACTATATCGTATAGATTTAAATATCCCATTTCTTCCGCTATTTTTGTATATTTAATCAAACTTCTTCCCGAAAAAGTTATATATTTATTATTGACTTTTGCAGCTGTCACCAAATCTTGTATTCTTTCAATACTGCTTGCAAAAACCGCCGCTATTATCATTCCGTCTTTATATGCAAATAGAGGAATTATCGTGCTTTGAACAACGCTTTCGCTTATTGAAAAACCTTCTCTTTGGCAATTTGTAGAATCGGCTAAAAGCAATAAAACTCCTTTCTCGCCATATTCGGCAAATTTATAAAGGTCGATAAATCTATCGGTTGTGGGATTTAAGTCGATTTTAAAATCTCCCGTATGTATTATTATTCCCAAAGGAGTTTTTATGGCAACTCCAACTCCGTCAGGAATACTATGATTTACTCTAATAAATTCTATTTCAAAATTTATTCCTAATTTTATTTTATTTCTCGGTTCTAATTCGTATATTTCAATGTCTTTGTATTCGTTTTTATAATCCGATAATTTTGCTTTTAAAAATGCGGCTGTCAATCTCGTTCCGTAAATTTTTATATTTGGAAAATTTCTTAAAAAATGCGGAATCGCTCCAATATGGTCTTCATGTCCATGCGTTAATATTAATCCTATTATATTTTTATCTTTCAAATAAGAAGTGTCGGGTATAACATAATCTATACCAAGCATATGATATCGTGGAAACATAAAACCGCAGTCTATTATAATTAATTCGTTTCCATATTCGATGACAGTCATATTCATACCTATTTCTTGAACTCCGCCAAGAGGTATGATTCTTATTTTATCGTTATTATCGTTCATTGATTTTTATTATTTTATATTTTTACATTTTCTATATTTTAACTATAAAAAGGCATAAAGTCAAGGATTTTTACATGTAGTTTTATATAAATTTGCTTTATATTACTTAATAATATAATATTTTATATATTATAATTATTTTAATGGAGTTTTGCTAATGAAAAAAAAATTATTATTTCTATTTTTAATTTTATTCTTAATTAATTTTCTTAACGCTCAAAATATTACAAGAACGAGCGAATATTCTCATAATTGGGTTAAGCGTATTAATAGAAAAACTATAGATATGCATGGCGCTTTATACGAAGCTATTCCTGGCGGAAATTGGGTTTTAATTTCGGGAAAAGCGCCATTTTTATTAATAAAAGAATATAAATTTTTAGGAGCGCGTTCCGAATCTCAAGCTTATTATTCTCATCAAAAACCTATAAGTTTCTTTTTTGATAACGCTCCGAGTTTGGGAATAGTTATGGTTGAAGGTTATTCTATAGAAGGCGCTAAAATAACAAGATTTTCAAAATATGTGCCGAGTTATGAAGAAAAATTAGACGCTTGGAAAGAAGACAACGCTATTTTTACAAATGACATTTGGATTGCAAAAACAAATGCAAATTGGAGAAGTTTTCCCGTGCCGCAACCTGAAGATGTTAACTGGGCGAGCGGAGATTATGCAGGCGAATTATATTAAATGCAATATATATTTATTATAGCCGTTATATTTTTAGTTATCGCAGTTTTATTGCTGATTACAAATAAGCGGACAATATCTTTCGATAAATATTGGATTAATTTAATAAAAGAAAAAATCGTAAAAGCCGACAAAAATTATACTTTTCAAAAAGACGGCGAGATTATAATTGACAATAAAAAAAGATTAAATTTTATAAAAGCGATATCAAATAATATGGCGGTTTATAGTCATAGCGATTATATTAATAAATTTATGCTAGTATTTTCGGGTTATTCTTCAGTGAAAGTAACTTTTATGGAAGGTTATATAGTTGAAAATAATAAACTTTATTACACTTACGCTTATAAAAAATCTTATTATAATAAACTTCATTTATGGATGCAGAAAAACGGCGTCTTTGAATCTAAAGAAGTTTGGGTTGCAAAAAAAAATATAAATTGGAAAACATTTCCCGCTCCTACGATTAACGATATAAATTGGGAGAAAAAAGCTATGATAGGGGATATTTCAAATTAGTAATTTTATAATCATTCTCTTTCACCGAAATTTTTATATATTTTCATTACGCCAAAAACTATATATTGCTATAAATTCTATATGCTTATCATTTAATTATATATTATTTCAACATATACAAATAAAACCCATATTCTTCATACTTAGTCGTAATATTAGTATAATAATTTTCTACATATTTATTAAACAAATCAACGCTGTCATTGTAATTTTGATTATGATAGAAAGAGTAAACATTTAAAGTTTTACCTGAAAAAAATATATTTGGTTTATTATCCATAAATATTTTAATTGCATTACTATAGCCAAAACTCGGATTCCACCAATCGCTTTCATTCGGCAATATTAAAGAATTTGTCCAACCTAAATTAGCATAACCGTAAACGAAAGCCCCGCCAAATGATGCTATACCATTAAACCCATACTCTTTCATAAATTCTGTTACAATATAAGTATATCCATTCTTTTCATCGTCTTTTGTTTGCATATAATTATAAAAATTATTAGATACAGGATTATAAAAGTTTGTAAAATTGTTTACTGATATTGAAATACTTGAAAATATTCCTATAATAAAAATTGTTAGAATTATATTATACAAGCTTAATGAAAGCTCCGACTTCTTATTTAATAATAAATATAATCTATATAATATAAATGGAATTATAATTGAAATCATAGGCATTAACACCATTGAATTAAAAAACGCAGTTCTATTTATGGCATAGGCATATACTCCTAAAGCGCATACTGAAATATATATTATACTTGGAATATAATATTTTAATTTAATATCGCCATTATTAAATATTCTCATGTTTTTTATATAATAAATAAAGGTAGTTAAGAAAATTAAAACTACTATAAAATAATAATTAAATAATTTCTTTATTTTTATTTCAGTATAATTCACCTGTCCCGTTATTAACGGAAATAGTAAATCTTTTATATTTTGTTTTTCTCCTCCCAATAAATATATATTACAAATATTTAAAATTAAATAAGCAATTAAAAGCGAGCAAATAGAAAATATGATAAATAATAATATATTATAATATAATTTCTTATCCTTAAAAGTCAAATCATAACAATATGCATATATATTTGAAATAAATAACGAAGCTAAACAAACTAAACCCGTTTCTGCATTCCATAATATGCTTAAAGAAACTATAAAATAACCTATTATAGTTAATAGTATATTTTTTCTATTTCCAATAATAGCCGTATATAAAATCATAATGCTTGGGAAAAATATTCTCAATGGCACAATGCCATAATAATTATATTCCATTGTAAAGTATATAAAGAAAGTTATTAAAATTCCTAATATTCTAAAAAATGAAGACTTTATTAATAAAAATGTAGTTATTATAACGCATAAAGCGGATATTCCACAAAGAATTGACATTAATAAAGCGTAAGTTTTAACATTTAATCCAAAAACTTTAAAAAATGGTTGCATTAATAATGCATAATGTCCTAATATACTATACATATTTTTAGAATATGGTATATGATTATAAACCATAAATACAGAATTAAAATGAGCCGTATGATGATGTGTATCTATTATAGCGACTTGGAATTTACCATAAATTATTAATATAACCGCAACGATAGATAAAAATATTGCTAAATAATTATTAGACAAGTTTATTAAAATATATAATAAAAATGCAGTTAATATTATCTCAATAATAAAAGGTAATATATTATTATTATTAATAAATAACTCGCTCCGTATTTTGAAAATATTTAAATTTAAAAATTGAAGATAATTCCATTCTTTTAATTCTATAAATGTATTTGATAAGGATACTATAAAAATAAGGATTATTAAATAAATTAAAATTCTATTTTTTTCATCATATATAAAAGTATTGTATAATTTCTCTATAAATGAAATATTTTTCACGCTTATGAAATAAAAACATAAAGTTATAAATATTAAAGATAATGCATATATTTGAACATCGCTTAAATTAAATAATTTTAATATAAAAACTAATATTATAGTTGCAATCAAAGAAAATAAAAAATTGATAATAAATTTTTCACTTATATTTTGGTTATAATTTAATGAAGATTCTTTAGGTTTTTTATTAAATATAGAAGTTATAATATTAAAAACATTTTTTGAATTATTTTTAAATACTAAAACTATCAAAATAAAAAATATTATAATAACAGGATTTATAATTTCGGGTTTTACTCTTAATTTATAATTAATATTATCAATTTTCTCTTCGTTAATTAATTTATATGAAATAAAATTTCCATAAGGACTTCCGTCTCCATCCATTTTCACATTTTTTATATAATATGGTAAATTAGATAAATCAGGATAAACTCCGTAAATATCATTATTCCTAAAAACTTTATCATAATAACGAATTCTAAATTGATAAATATAATTCGTAATGTTTTCATTATTTAAAATAAAATTCTTTAAGCCTTCTTCGTCTAAATCATTATTTATATTTTCTAAATTATTTAATTCTAAAGTTTTATAAACATTTAATTTGAAATCGGTTAAATAACCAACTCTCTTTTTTGAGCCTAAAATTTGTAGAATTATTAAAGCGACAGAAATAATAATTACAAACGGAATATAAATTTTTAGAAATAAATTTTTATTT
>ERZ791737.734-NODE-734-length-21608-cov-16.098501_pt1 | contig 21608 bp, 22 predicted proteins | sample MGYA00510042_ERZ791737 | MGnify/ENA primary metagenome ERZ791737 (study PRJEB30046, sample SAMN00791965) | human gut metagenome | study: EMG produced TPA metagenomics assembly of the A metagenome-wide association study of gut microbiota in type 2... | reverse complement strand
TATCGTTTATTATCCTGTTTTCGATAAGTTGCAAAAATGACGACAAAACGGGAAGCGGGGACGGGAACAGTTTCAATTTAGACGATATACCTACTGTTTCGGGGGATGCGGCGACTTATTTTACAGGAAGCTACACTTTTTCAGGCACTCTTGCTCGTCAATCTTTTGAAGGAATTTCGGAAGAGGAAGCAAATGCGGGAACATTGCCTGCAAGTATGCCAATTACGGTAACTATAAACGCTAATAAAATAACCGTAAATTCGGAACTTGGTTTAATATCAGAAACACAATTAAATAAAGGTAACTATCCTTCTATTTCCTCTGGTTATAACGCTGGAGGTGAATATAATGCCGATGGAATGCATAATAAAGAATATATAGATATTCGTGGATTAATAGATAAAAACGGTTTTACTAGTGTATCTGTATCTGAAAGTGAAGTTAGCGGAATTTATGTTTCCTACTATATTGGAAGTATCCAAAATCTTGATGGACAAACTTACAACTTTAAAGCTGAATACTATGGAAAATTAACTAAATCAGTTTCTTAAAGTTAATAAAAGTTTTCGTTTAAGCTTCTTGAAATTAAAGGCATCGTATTTTATTACGATGTCTTTTTTTATTTTTGATTGTTTGGCTAATGCCCTCAATGACAATATTCTTAAATAAAGTGATAATAAATTTATATGCTTTTACAAAATATATGCCTAACTCTATGGGTTTTATCATTATCAAATTACAAATATAATTGCTTGCAACAAATCATTAAGTAAATTATAATTTTTTCAAATTTTAATTGTTAATTTTTTAATTTAATTTTAAGGAGATGAAAATGAATTTTAATTTTTATATGCCAAGCAAACTCATATTTGGCAGAGGAAGTTTAAATAATTTACATAAAGAAAAATTTCCTGGCAAAAAAGCTTTAATAGTAACCGAAGCAATTATAAAAGAATTAGGTTATTTAAAAATGCTTGAAGAACAACTTAATAAAGCAAATATATCTTATGTTTTATTTGATAAAATAATTCCAAATCCTATAAAAGAACATGTAATGGAAGCCTCTAATATAGTTAAAAAAGAGAAATGCGATTTTCTTATAGGAATTGGAGGAGGAAGCAGTATAGACTCTGCAAAATCAATAGCTATTATGTCTACAAACAAAGGCGATTATTGGGATTATGTATCTAGAGGAACAGGCAAAAAGAAAGCCGTCCTAAACGAACCGCTTCCGATTATAGCAATCGCAACTACGGCAGGAACGGGAACAGAAGTAAATCCATGGCTTGTTATAACAAACAGAAAGGAAAAAGTAGGTTTCGGACATTATAAAACATTTCCTTATTTATCAATAGTCGACCCCGAACTTATGAAGACTATTCCTCCAAAATTAACCGCTTATCAAGGATTTGATGCTTTATTTCATAGCTCCGAAGGATATATTGGCAAACCTGCAAATGAAATGAGCGATTTATTAGCTTTAAAATCAATGGAACTTATAGGCAAAAGTTTAGCGAAAGCCGTTGAAAATGGAAACGATAACGAAGCGAGAGAAAATGTAGCTATGGCAAGCACTCTATCGGGAATAGTGCAAAGTATTTCCGATTGTACAGCCGAACATTCAATAGAGCATAGCTTAAGCGCATATTACCCTAAACTTGCGCATGGAGCGGGATTAATTGCAATAAGTAAAGCTTATTATACTTTACTTGCAGAATCTCATGATTGCGATGAAAAGATGATAAATATGGCAAAAGCTTTGGGTAAAAAAGACGCTTCAAAACCTATGGATTTTGTTGACGCTTTAATTGAACTTCAAAAAGCTTGCAAAGTAGACAATATTAAACTTTCGGATTATGGAGTAAAAAGAGAAGATTTACCCGAGATAGCGCAAAACTCTAAATTTACAAGCGGATTATACGAAAACGACCCGCATAATTTTAGCGATGAAGATATACTATTGGTATTAGAAAAATCTTACAAATAAAATATATTTTAAAATTAAAATAATTTATTTAATTATTTTTTAAACAAAATCCGTTATATTTTTCTATATATCCAATCGGATTATAAGATAATTTAGCTTTTCTAAGTCCAATATCGCCGACATCCTGCTCTCTATTTACGAATTTAAATCTTTCGTCTTTATTGTTTTCTAAAAATAATTTATTTATAGCCTGATAGCTTCCTTTATAATCTCTATCTCCTCTTTCCGAATGAACTACTAAAGTATCTCTTAAACTCAAATCTCCAATGCTATAGGCTACTACTTTGCCGTCTATATAAATCGCTCCTCCAACTATATTATTTATTTCATTCCAATAATCAAAAAGAGTTTTTATCATAATAATATCCGCTTCCGCTCTTATCTCATGCATTAATAATTTATATCCGTCAAAAGCTTCGTAATCTTCTCTTTTATTGTATTCGTTTGATTGAATCTCTAAAAAACTTTTTTTCATTTCATCCTCTTCCCATTTATTTTCAAATTCAAATATTTCTTTAACCATGCTTCTGTCTATAGGTTTGTATTCAAAATTATTTTTAATAAATTGATTATAAAGATTTTTTTTATTATGGAATTTTCTTCCGCTCAAATTCATTAATTCATTATAATCGTATAAATATTCCCATTCGTCTCTATTTTCTTTTATTTTTATATTTATTTTATTTTCCCAATATGTCGCAAGCTCTTTTGGAATTCTTATTATGCTTTCTTTCTCTCCTATCATATCGCATAAATCTTTTTCTTTTCCAAAATCATGATTAAACCAATCGCCAACGGGCGCCCAATAAAGAGTGTAAGGCGAACATTGTCTTATCCAAACAAGCTCTTTTGTAAAAGCCCATTCGAGCATATAAATATCTTTAAGCCCAAATAAATTTATAAATGTATAATCTGCAGATTGAGTCGGAGTAATTGAAAAATATTTATTATATAATTCTTGTTTTTCTAATGTTATAGGTTCAAATTTTAGCATTAATTATCCTCTCTTGTTTTTATTATTTTTCTTAATAAATCTTTTTATATTTCTAAAAAATTCGCCTTTAGCGTTTTCGTCTTTAAGTATATATTTTAACATAAATCTTAAATATGGGTGATAAATATACATCGTTTCTTTTATAGTCATTTTAGTTTTATTATCTCCTATATCTTCAAGTATATAAGTCCATAAAGTAGTTCCTTCGACTTCCACTTTTACTATAGATAATTCGGATATTTTATTATTTTCTATTCGGCGAACTTCAATTAATTCTTGATAGACTTTTCTGTTTTTATAAGTTTGCATTATTTTTAATTTTCCGCTGTCCGTTTTTTCAGTTTTTACTTGATATAAATATTTTATCCAAAAAGGATAATTCTCATAATTTGTTAAAAGTTTGTATAATTCATCTTTAGAAATATTAAGAATTTTAGTTTTTTCTTTTGTAAAAGACGGCGGAATTCTTTTTCCTATAATAAACGGAAGAAAAATCATTAAACCCATCAATATTAAAGGCATAAGTATAAATACGGGAATTATATAAAACATTATTTTCCTTGTTTTTTAAGCCTATTTTAAGGCATTTTTTACTTTTAATACGCTTGCTATTTTTTTTAAAATATGTTATATTATACCTTATAAAAAATTAAATAAAAGGGTCTGTAGCTCAGATGGTTTAGAGCGTTCGACTGATAATCGAAAGGTCGGTGGTTCAATTCCTCCCAGACCCACACAGATTCTTTTATAGCTTCGGGGGTTTAGCTCAGTTTGGGAGAGCGGCTGTTTTGCAAGCAGTAGGTCGTGGGTTCGATCCCCATAACCTCCAAATTAAAAACGATTCCTAAAGTATTAAAAAATATTTTAAGAATCGTTTTATTTTTTACGATATTTATTATAAATTAAATATTATATGGGAGAAAATTCATGAAATTTTTATTATATGTTTTTATAATTCTTTCTTTATTTATTTTTAAGACGAATTCAATTTATGCATTAAATCAAGACGAAGAAACTCTTTTAGACGCTTCAATTTTCGGAGATGACGATATTGTCGAAAAAATATTAGAAAAAAATATTGATATTAATATTCAAGACGATGTTGGAAATACCGCTTTAATTTTGGCGGCTATGGAAGGACATACAAAAGTTGTGGCTTTATTATTAAATTCGGATGCCGATAAATCGATAGTAAATAAGCATGGAAATAACGCTTTATTTTATGCGAGACAGAGAAATCATAGAAATATAATTAAACTGTTGGAATAATAAATAATTTCTAACGATTGGTTATATAATAATGAATTGTTAAATCACATGAATTAATATATTTATGAATAATATTAAAATTAAATCAAAAGAATTGGTAAATAAACTTATAGAAAAAAAATTAAAAATAACTTCGGCGGAATCATGCACGGGCGGATTATTTGCTTCTTCAATAACTTCAATTAGCGGTTCTTCCGCTTGTTTTGAAGGTTCTTTTGTAACTTATTCAAATGAAATTAAAAATAAAATTATAAATGTAAAAAAAGAAACTCTATCAAATTACGGTGCGGTAAGTAAAGAATGCGTTATTGAAATGGCGGAAAATAGTAGAAAAATAATTAAATCGGATATATCTATAGCGATTAGCGGAATTGCAGGACCAGACGGAGGAAGCGAAGATAAACCCGTAGGCTTGGTTTGGATTTGTTTATCGGCAGAAAATTATATTAAAGCTTATAAAAATATTTTTTCGGGAGATAGAGATAAAATAAGAGAGGAAAGCGTTATTTTTGCTTTAGATTTGGTATTAAATTTTATAAATCAATAGTTTAATAGTTAAAATATAAAGCCACCCGTTAAGATGGCTCTACATTAATAATACAAATAGGAGAAAAAATATGAAAAAAATTATTTATTATCTTAATTTATTTAACCGCTCCAGCTTTTTTAAGTATTTTAACTATATCCTTATACTCGTTTTCAAAAGCGTAAGTTAATGCCGTTTTTCCGTCTCTATCTCTTATATTAAGAGTAGCGTCAGCGTTTACTAAAAGTTTTACTATATCTGTATGTCCGTTATAAGCGGCTTTACTTAACGCGGTTATATTTTTAATATTGCTTATATTTATATTAACTCTTTTATTTAATAAAAGCTCAACTATTTCTGTATATCCTTTTTCAGCCGCTTCCATTAAAGGAGTTTCGCCTATTATATTTCTAGTGTTAATATTAACGCCAGACATTATAAGTTCTTTCGCTTTATTAATATCGTCATTTTTTAACGCGTTCATTAGCGTATCGGATTCGTTAGCGAATAATCCTAATGATAATATAAATGTCGCTATAATTACAAATGCTATTTTCATCGTCATAACTTCTCCTCCAATTTTTACTCTCATATTTTCTACTCAAAATATAATAATTATTTTTAAATTGTGGTTAACTTTTTTATTTTATTTAACCTCAATATTTACATTCTCTACAATTAAGATACAAAACTTTTAAAATAAGTGTTTAAATTTTTTTTAATTAAATATTAAAAATTTTATTTTAAAATTGGTTTTAAAATTATTAGAATAGAATTTATTTTTTAAGATTTTTATTTATTTTCTTATAATCGTTTCTGTATTTCGTTATTTTCTTCAATGCATTTTTTCTGTCTTTTTTAATTTCTATTGAAGTTTTTTGAAGTTGTTTATTTTCATTAAGCAAAGTTATATAAGCTTGATATCTCTCGTAAGGAATTTTATTTTTTTCGACAAGCTCAAGTATATAACAATCTGGCTCATGTTGATGAGTGCAATTTTTAAATTTGCAATTTTTTGAAAGCTCTTCCAAATCTTCAAAAGTTTTTTTTATTCCTTTATCGTCTTCCCATAAATCTAAATTTCTTAATCCTGGCGTATCTATAACTACTCCGCCTCCTTCCAAAATTAAAAGCTCTCTATGAGTTGTTGTATGCATTCCCTTAAAATCGTATTCTCTCACTTCTTTAGTTTTCATTTTTTCTTTTTTTAATAAATAATTAATTATAGTCGATTTACCCGAACCCGAAGCTCCTATAAAAACCGAAGAAGTATTTTCTTTTATATAAGATAAAAATTCTTTTGCATTTTCTCCCGTTTTTGCGCTATAACCAAAAGCTATTTCATTAGGATAATTTTCTTTTATAGTTTTTAATAATTCTTTAAATTCCGTTTTTTTATAAATGTCGATTTTGCTTATCGCTATTATAGGTTTTATTCCCGAAGTATGAGCGATTGACAAATATCTTGCAATAGCCGAAATTGGCATTTCATTATCTAAAGCGACAATTATAAAAACATAATCAATATTGCTTACTATCGCTTGAATATCATTTTTTTTAATATTTGCCTTTCTGTATAAAATATTTTTTCTAGTTAAAATTGTTTCTATAAAAGCGTTATTGTCCGATTTTCGCATTAAAACCCAATCGCCCACAATCGGAAGCTCGCTTTGAATTTCAGATTTATGTCTTATTCTGCCTTTAATTCTCGCTAAAAATTCTCCTTCATTTGAAAATAAAGTATAATATCTTTTATGTATTCTTATAACTCTTGCAGGAATTAAATTTTCTCTGTCTTTTATATCGTTTAGAATTTTTAAAGTTAATTTTTCAAAATATTCGTCAAAACCTATATCTTTTATTGTCAATTTTTGCATATTAATATTTATCATACATTATTAAATTATATTTGTCAATTTTTCGATAATTTTTATTAGAGAATTTATATTAAAAAATTTTAAAAAAATGCTTGCAAAATTTTTATTTTTTTATATAGTATATGGTAGATGGAAGGATAATAAATTTAAGTGAGAATTGTTTAATGAAGAAAATATTATGTTTAATTTGTTTATTTAGTATTAGTTTTTATTCTTGTGCAGTTAGAAATTATTTAAGTAGTAAATCGGACTTAAACGAAGATAGAGTATTTTATGGACAAATGATAAATCAAGGGCAAAATGCAGGCTGGTTTAATGTTCCCGCTCATCTTGTAAGAAGTACAGAACACTTGGCAATATATATACAAACTAAATTTCATAAAGATTATCAAGGCGAGCAAAATGTGAGTCTTTATGCATTAAATAAATTGGCTCAGGAATTTGATTATTATTATACTTCTATGACAAATATTTATGGAACTCATAGCGATATAGACGGAAACGGAAAAATAATAATCTTATTAATGGATATTAATGTAAACAAAGAGGCAGGAAGTCAGGTATTAGGATACTTTAATCCTATGGATATGCATGGCTATAATGAAGGCGAAATTCTATATATGGATATAAGCAACGCTAATAATAAAACGGACAATGCAATAGGAACTATTATTCATGAATTTCAGCATTTAATAAATTATAGTTATGTAATGAGCGGAGTAAGAAATGAAATGGATTCTTGGCTAAACGAGGCTCTTTCCGAATCTACTTCAATTTTATTTAATAAGGCAACTGCGGAATCGAGAATAAATGAATTTAATAAAATAAATTATTATTGTTTCTATACTTGGGACATTCCAACTAATATTAGTAATAATGATAAAAATAATACTCATGTTAATTATCCTTCTGCTTCAGTATTTATGCATTGGCTTTATAAGATAGGCGGTTATAAACCAGATATATTTAAAGATATAGCTTTTTCAAAAGAATTGGGCGATTATAATAAAGTTTTATCAGCGGCACAAAAAATATCGGGTTATTCTGTAAGCAGTTGGGATGGGTTACTTTTTGATTGGATGTCGGAAATTGTTACTAATGGAAGTAATTGGAATACGACTAACAAACCTACAAATAATTTAGCCTCAGGCAATGTTGATTTATATCCAGGCGCAATGGTAGTTTGCGATAGCTATACAAACGGAGCAAGCGGAAATATTGTCACCAATAAAATTAATGGCAATAGTAAAACTATAGTTCTTAATAAAGATACTAATTTAAAAGGTCCTGCCATAAATGTTAGCGTTACGAATAGCCAAACTACAAGTTCTAAAGCAAGAATGAGCAGAAGCGCTATAAGGAACGACAATAACGAAGAAAACAGAGATATTAATATTCTTTTGGATAGAAACGGAAATATTAAGAAATATTAATTTAATTTTAATTTGGAGAAAATATGACTAATTTTTTATTATTAATTTCATTTATTTGTATTATATTTTTTAATTCATGTGGATATAATAGCTACGATGCCACCTCTTCGCGTAATAATTTTTATGTAATGCGAATGAAAGAAGGAACATCTCAATATATAGATACTGTAAATGTAAATTTAATAGGTGAAACCGAACATTTATTAATCTACGGCGAAAAAGGATATAATGTTAATTATAATTATGTAAGTTATGTGGCGAAAAAATTTGAAGATGGTTATAATTCTTTGATAAATATATATGGAAATCATACGGATGTTGATAAAAATGGAAAAATTATAATTATGCTTATAAAAATTAATGATAATATTTACGATGGCTCCGTAGTAATGGGGTATTTTTTACCAAGTGATTTGATTTATGGCGATTTTAATAATGCAGAAATTTTGTATATGGATATTAATTTACTTAATGCAAGCCCTCAATTAATAGCGGGAACTGTTTTGCATGAATTTCAGCATTTAATTAATTTTAATGTAAATTATATTCAAAAAGGAAAGGATATGTCGCTTTGGTTAAACGAATCGCTTTCCGAATCGACTTCAGTATTATTTGATACTTACACAGCTAATACTAGAATTAAAGAATTTAATAATATAAATTATTATTGTTTCTATACTTGGGATTTGCCTTATCCTTATAACCTCATATTTGCTAATTATCCTTCGGCTTCGGTATTTATGAATTGGCTTTATCAAAAAAATAATAGAAACGAAAGCGTTTTTAGAAATATCGCGCATTCTTCAGAAAGTGAAGATTATAAAAAGGTGTTAAATTCTGTTTTGGATTTGGGAATAGGCAGCTATTGGGATGAGGTATTAACTAATTGGATAGACGGAGTTAAAAAAAGACAAGTTAATGGTGCTAAAATAAATAATTGGACTAATTCGTCCGCTAGTTTATATCCTGGCGCTTTAGTATATGTCGATTCTAAAATACAGGTAAATTCTAATACATATTTGGGAGATAAACCAGAAGCTATAACTGTAAATGTTTCCGAAGTTAGTTCGGTTTCTGTAAGAAGTATAAATAGTAAAAATTCTATTAATTTGCAAACTACTCAAAAACCTAAATATATAGATTTGGTATTTGATAAAGACGGAAAAATAAAAAAATATTAAAGTGTTAAAAATGAAATTAAAATTAAAATCTGTTTTATTAAATAAAAGATTATTAAATATAATTTTTGTATTTATGATTGTCTTTCTTCTATTTACAAAAAAAGAAAAAATAACGGGCGAGATTAGAGTAGTCGGCACAGCGCTTTTTCCTAATGTAGTTATAACGACTAAAGAAAATAGAGATTATTATTTTGATAAAAAATTTTTTGAAGAATATGCAAAATATCAAGGCGAGATTATAACTATAGAAGCGAAAATTAAAAAAACTAAATTATGGCTTGCCGATAGAAGCAGATATTTAGAAAGATATAATATTTTATGGGTGAGAAAAGTAAATTAAAAAATACTTGATTTATATGTAATTATATGTTATAATATAATCATATTAATAAATTGGAGTATTTTTATGAATGTATTAGTAATCAATTCAGGAAGTTCAAGTATCAAATATCAGTTGTTTTCTATGCCCGAAGCGAAAGTTTTGGCTAAAGGGCTTTTAGAAAAAATTGGAGAGGAGACAAGCGCTCTCAAGCATACGGCGGTTGAAAAAAATAAAGAAAAAAAATTAGAGCAGAAAGTTGAAAATCATAAAGACGGAATGGCTTTAATATTTTCTCTTTTAACCGATAAGGATGTCGGCGTTATTTCGGATATGAAAGAAATTTCAGGCGTTGGGCATAGAGTTGTGCATGGCGGAGAGGCTTTTAATAAAAGTTCTATTTTGACAGACGAAGCTATTAAAGAAATAGAAAAGTATTCGGATTTAAGTCCTCTTCATAATCCTGCGGGTTTGCAAGGAATAAGAGCTTGCGAAGAGATACTTCCGAAAGGAACGAAAATGGTTTTATGTTTTGATACGAGTTTTCACCAAACTATACCCGAATACGCTTATTTATACGCTATTCCTTACGAGTATTATGATAAATATAAAATTCGCCGTTATGGTTTTCATGGAACATCTCATAAATATGTTTACGGAGAGTTTTGCAAAGTTGAAAATAAACCTAACGCTAATGTTATAGTTTGTCATTTAGGAAACGGAGCGAGCGTTACAGCGGTTAAAGAAGGCAAATCTATTGACACAAGCATGGGACTTACGCCTCTTGAAGGTTTGGTAATGGGAACGCGTTCGGGAGATATGGACCCTGCCGTTGCAACTTTTATAATGGCAAAAGAAAATTTAAGTCCTAAAGAAATGGATAATATTTTGAATAAAAAGAGTGGACTTTTGGGGATTTCTGGAATAAGCAACGATATGAGAAATTTATCAGAGCAAGAAGGAAAAAATCCAAGAGCGGCTTTGGCAATTAAAATGTTCTGTTATAGAATTAAAAAATATATCGGTTCTTATATGGCGGTTTTAGGACATGTTGACGGCATAGTATTTACGGGCGGAATAGGGGAGAACGCTCCCGATATAAGAGAGAAGATTCTTGAAGGAATGGAAGAATTGGGAATAAAAGTTGACGGAGCTAAAAATTCTAAAGCAAGAGGTTGCGCTAATTTTGAGAAAGACGGAGCTTCTATAAAATTATATGTTATAGCGACAGATGAAGAAAAGGCAATAGCTTTGGATACTTATAATATAGCGTTAAAATAATTAAAAAATAAAAGTAGATTAAGCGGGGTTTTAAAGCCTCGCTTTTTTATAAGTCAAGATGCAATTTTAAAATAATATTATATAAATAATATAATATTGTTATAATTTAGGAATATTAATGAATAAAATTATACCATTTTCACCTCCAGATATAACCGAAAGCGAAATAAACGCGGTAGTTAAAGTATTAAAATCGGGTTGGATTACAAGCGGAGAGGTTAATAAAGAATTTGAAGAAGAATTATCAAAATATATTGAAGTAAAAAAAGTAAAATTGCTTTCAAGCGCGACTTCTTCAATGGAGCTTGCATTAAAAATATTCGGCATCGGCGAAGGAGACGAGGTTATAGTTCCCGCTTATACTTACGCGTCAACTTCAAATGTGGCAATTCATCTTGGAGCTAAAGTCGTTTTTATAGACGCTAATAAAAATAACGATTTCAATATAGATTTAAAAAAATTAGAAAATGCTATAACCGAAAAAACAAAAGCTATTATATCGGTAGACATAGGCGGAATTCCTTGCGATTACGATAATATTAAAAATATTTTAGAAAATAAGAAATATTTATTTAAACCTTCTCAAAATAAATATCAAAAAGAATTAAAAAGAATTTTATTTTTATCGGACGCCGCTCATTCTATAGGAGCGATTTATAAAGATAAAAGAGTCGGAAGTCAAGCGGATTTTACTTCGTTTTCATTTCATGCGGTAAAAAATATAACGACTGCGGAAGGCGGAGCTTTAGCATTTAACAATATTGGAAATATAAAAGCGGATGAAATATATAAAGAAATTTCTATTTGGGCATTAAACGGACAAAATAAAAGCGCTTTAGATAAAGAAAAAGGCGGCAAAAATTCTTGGAAATATAATATAGAATGCATAGGCTATAAATGTAATTTGAGCGATTTGCATGCAGCTGTTGGTTTATCGCAATTAAGAAGATATAATAAAATGCTTGAAAACAGAAAAAAAATTGCATGCATTTATAACGATATATTAAGCAAAAACGAAAAAATAATTCTTCCAAAATTAAAAAACGAAAGCATAGAATCTTCTTATCATTTATATATGATTAGAATAAAAGATTTTGAAGAAAAAGACAGAGATTTATTTATTGAAAAAATGTTTGAGCTTGGAATAATATTAAATGTTCATTATTTGCCTTTGCCGTTTCAAAAAGCTTATATTGATTTAGGTTATAATATTAAAAATTACGATAACGCTTATAATCTTTATAAAAATGAGATTACATTGCCTTTATATAGTTCTTTAAATGAAGAGGATGCGAGATATATTGCAAATAATATAATCGAATATTTGAATAAAGAGAATATTGAAAAATAATTAAAATATTAACTTTATTTAAATTTTTTACTTTAATAAAAATATTATCATTGATAATAGGAAGTTTAAAACAATCTAAATTAAAGAAGTTTGATTTTAAAAATTTGATTTATTTAATTAAATGAATTTTATTAAAAGCGGATTGATTTGCTTATGCCCGACTTCTCTCTGTATCCATTGACAACTGTTCACATTTGCCAATGGTGGACTTTAGTCTGGCGTGTTATCAAAAAATAACAAAGATTTTGACAAATAAAAATATTCTATTATAATTTACTCATTATGCATATTATTTCAGGTTATAAAAAAAATAAAAAAATAATTACTCCAAAAAGAGATTTTAGACCTACTCAAAGCAAAGTTAGAGAGGCTTTATTTAATATAATCGAAGTTAAAGATAAAATATTTTTAGATTTATGTTCGGGTAGCGGCGCTATAGGTTTTGAGGCTTTAAGCAGAGAGGCAAAATATTGCATTTTTATCGAGATAGACAGAGAAGCCATTAAAAATATATTTACTAACGCAAAAAATATTTTTGAAGAAGAAAATAAAAAATATAAAATAAAAAGAATCTCCGCCGAAGATTTTGCAAAAAGAACAAATGAAAAATTTGATATAATTTATTTTGACCCGCCTTATAATTCAAAAATTTACAATTTGGTAATATCGTTAATAATAGAAAGAAATTTATTAAACGAAAACGGATATTTAATAGTAGAATTAGGATACGAATATTATAAAAAATTTCTAGAAAATTTTAATAATATAAAATGCGATATAAAAATCTACGGCGAGACAGTTTTAATAATTTTTGATAAAAGAAATTTATAATTGATATTATATTAAAATAATGATATACTAAAATTATGCGGGAGAGATTAATTTGTTTATGTTTTATTTTATTTGTATTCTTATTTGGAATTGCAATTAAAATATTTCAGATTAATACAAATGCGGAAGAAAAGTATATTAATATTACCGTTAAAGGAGCGGTTATGAATTCGGGAACATACTTTTGCAAATATGGAATATCGTTCGCTGAAGTTTTAGAAACTGCGGGCGGAATTAAAGACGGCGGATATTTACCCGAAGGCTTTGATTATAATATGCCAATAACCGAAGATATTATAATTAATATACCGAATAGATATTCAATCATAAGAAAGAATTTTGAAGAGAAGTAAATTATGAAAAAAGATTTTGAGAGCGTTTTTGATAAAAATATTTCAATAGACGAATATAAACTTGATAATCTGCTAAATAAAAATATTGAAATTAACGAAAAGGAATTTCCTGCGATTTTGATTGATAAGAACGATGATATAAATAAATATATAAACATAAATAATATTAATTCAAACGAAATAGTTGATAAACAAAATGAAAATATTGAAATTAATGAAACTATTGAAAATAATACGATTAACGAAACTGAAAATATAGCGGATAATGAAAATAATTCAAACGATGCATATACTGAAGAAGAAAATAATTTATACGGAGATTTGGAAGAAACTGTAGCATTAAAAGATAGCGATTTAATTGGAATTAAAGATATAGATGATTTTAATTTGGAAGATGCCGTTTTTGAAAATAAAAAAAATAACGAGAGTGAAGAAATTTATAAAAATAATTCCGAAAATTCTAATATAGAGAATAATGAAGAATTAAATAATATAGAAAAAGAATTTGAAAAATCGGATTACGATAAAGTTAAAGAAATTGATTTAATAGAAGAGGATAATTTAAAAAAAGAAAATGAAATTTTAGAGTATAACGATAAGGAGGTTATTGTGCCTTCAATAGACAGTATAGATTATATAGACGAGAGCAATTATATTAACGAAAGCGATAGCGAGGATGAGATAATAGAGTTATCAGGAAACGAATTAGATTTGATAACTAAAGATAATGATATAAGCGAGGATATAAATTATTCCGTTTCAATTTCCGAAATGGATAACGAAAAAAAAAACAATGAAAATGAAGAAAATATTATAAAAGTATCGGATGAAAATATGAGAAAAGATAATTTTTTATTAGAAGAACAACCAATAGAAAATAGTTCTGAAAATATAAACGATATAAATAATAATATAAATGCAGAAGAGGAAGAGCAGAAAAGAACTGATTATTATATAAATAAATATAAGAAGTTGCATGAAGACTATATAAAATCTATCGAGGAAGAAAATAATAAAATTAAAGAAGATAATAAACAAGAAGAATTAAACGATAAATTAATTTCTAAAGAAAAAGAAGAGGAAACAAAATCCGATAACGAAATTATTGAAAATATAACGGAAGATATAGAAGAAGATAAAACTAATTATTATATAAATAAATATAAGAAGTTGCATGAAGATTATATAAAGTCTATCGAAGAAGAAAATAATAAAATTAAAGAAGATAATAAACAAGAAGAAATAATTGAGAATAAAATTGAAAATATAGAAATTTCAAAAGAAAATGTCGCTCCTATAATTGAAGAAGAGATATCGGATAAATTAAGCGCCGAAGAAGAAGAAATGTATAAAAATTATTTAGGCGAAGATTTAAATTTAGTTGAAAATGAAAACGATACAAAAGAAGAGGAAATAAAAAAAAACGATAACGAAATTATTGAAAATATAACGGAAGATATAAAAGAAGAAGATAAAACTAATTATTATATAAATAAATATAAGAAGTTGCATGAAGATTATATAAAGTCTATCGAAGAAGAAAATAATAAAATTAAAGAAGATAATAAACAAGAAGAAATAATTGAGAATAAAATTGAAAATATAGAAACTCCAAAAGAAAATATCGCCCCTGTAATTGAAGAAGAAATAACCGATAAATTAAGCGCCGAAGAAGAAGAAATGTATAAAAGTTATTTAGGCGAAGATTTAAATTTAATTGAAGATACGGGCGATTTAATAATTGAAGAAGAAATTTTAGAAGAAAATATTGAAAATGAATTTCCATTAAATAATTTAGAAATAACCGATAAATTAAGCGTTGAAGAAGAGGAAATGTATAAGGCTTATTTGGGCGAAGATTTAGAATTGATTGACGATATTGAAGATAGCGAAAATATAGCTAAAAGTTTAATGGACGAATACAAAAAAGAAATGCTTTCAAATAAAGTGGAAATAAGCGGAGAATTAAGCGAAGAAGAAGAAAATATTGTAGACGATATATTAAAAAAAAATAAAAATCAATATTATGAAGATACGATAGATTATGACAGCATTATATTAAAAGAATTAAACTTAAACGAGATTGAAGAAATTGACGAGAATGATTTTAATATATTAGAAAATTTTATTTTAGGAAAAGAACAAGAGAAAGGAATTGAACTTATCTCTATAAATAACGAAAACATATTAAAAAAAAACGACTTTAATGTAAATAACGATTCAAAATCTGTAGATTCTTTCGATTCTATAGACGATGATGAACTTTTAAAAGTCAAGGAGAATACAATGTCCGAAGAAAAAGAATTATACGAATCTGAAAAAAAAAACATTGATTTAAATGTTAAAGTTGAAGAGGAGTTTAGCTTGAATAAAGACGATAACGAATCCGTTTTAATTAGCGAACAAGTTAATAAATCGGTTAGCAAAGACGATTTTGACGGCGAGATAACTCAAATGGATTTGGATTTAGCGAAAAAATTATTTGAAAACGAAGACCAACTTAATAATGAAGAATATTCTTTAAAACATGATTTGCTTTTATCCGAAAGCGATATTGGTAAATTTAGAAAATTATTTTCGTATTTTAAAAATATAGTCGATAAATTGCCTCAAGATAATTTAAATGAATTTTCTAAAACGGAATTTTACGATATTTATTCTGCTCTTTTTAGAAAATTCGGCGAATAATAAATTAATTTCTGTCCTTTAAAAGAACTATATCCTCTCCTTCCAATTCTTTTATTCTAACGGAGATATATTGGTCTTCAGGAACATTTAAAGCCAAGCCCGTATAATTTGAAGATATCGGCAATTCTCTTCCAAATCTATCAACCAAAACTAGCAAAGAAACTCTTTTAGGTCTTCCATAATCAAATAACGCATTCAAAGCCGCTCTTATAGTTCTTCCCGTATATAGAACATCATCAACTAATAAAATACTTTTTCCCGTTATATCAAATGGAATGTCGGTTTCTTTTATTTCGGGAAATTCCGAAAGCGTAGATAAATCGTCTCTATATAAATTAATATCGATAGCTCCAATCGGCAAATCTATATTAACTTTTTCTTCTATAAGTTTTTTTAATCTTATTCCCAAATAATCGCCTCTTCTTCTTATTCCTATAATCGCCAATTTATCAATATTTTCTTTTTCTATAACTTCCGCAGCCAATCTTGGAAGAACTTTATCATACTCTTCCGATTTCAGTAAAACTCTCATTATTTATTTCTCCTTAAGAATTTATATAACATTTTTGATTATAATTTTTAAAGATAAAAAAATCAATATGATTAAAATTTATGTATAAAAATATTATTTTATAAATAATTTATATTATCTATAATATCTTTATTATAAAATAGATACTTTACATATACCCGAAGAAATTAAATTATCAATATTTTCCCTAGCAAGATTATAATCGGAATCTATCTCAAGTGCTTTCTCAAAACATTTTTTAGCCTCTTCAATTCTATTTAAATTAGCCAAATCCACTCCGTAATTATTCAACATATTGCAATTAGTAGAGTTAATTTCGATTCCTTTTTCGTAAGACTGAATAGCGTTATTATAATCTTTCAAACCTATATAAGAATTTCCAAGCCAAAGCCAATTATATTCATCGTTAGGGTTTAACTCTACCGCTTTTAATAAACTTTCAATTGCTTTTTGATGTTTATTGTTTTTATAATACGAACATCCTAACCAATACCAATTATATTCATCGTCAGGATTTAATTCTATGGCTTCCAATAAATAATCTATAGCTTCTTCGTATTGTTTATTATCGTAATATGCTTGTCCTAAATATTTCCAACCTCTATCGTCATCGGGATTTAGTTTAATTAATTGCTTGCATGTTTCTATTTCATTAATAAAATCTTCTATTTTTTTATAAGATAATATTAAACCATACCAACAATCACAATAATCGGGTTTTAATTCTACGGCTTTTAATAAAGCCGCTTCCATTTCTTCATATTGTTTATTTTGAAAATAGGAATGAGCTAACCAATGCCAATTATATTCGTTATTTGGGTTTAATTCTACAGCTTTTAATAAACATTCTATAGATTCTTTATATTGCTCATTATCTTCATACGAGCGCCCCAACCAATACCAATTATATTCATCGTCAGGATTTAATTTCACCGCTTTCAATAAAGAATTTATAGCCCCTTGATATTGCTCATTTTCATTATACGAACAACCTAACCAATGCCAATTTAAATAATCATTAGGATTTAATTCTACGGCTTTTAATAAAGAATTTATAGCCCCTTGATATTGCTCATTTTCATTATACGAATAACCCAACCAACACCAATCAAGTTCTTCTTCGGGATTATATTCTATGGCTTTTAGTAAAAATCCTATAGCTTTTTTATATTCTTTTATTTGAGCGTAAGACATTCCCAAATAATGCCAGCCTTCATAATTATCAGGATTCAAATTAATTAATTCTAAAAATATATCTATAGTATCTTCGTATTTTTCATTTTCATAATATGATTTTCCAAGTGAGATTAAATCAATTTCCTCTTGGCTGTAAGTTTCTTCAAATTCTTCGTATTCGTTCATAATTTTCTCCTTAAAATTTATGTTAACATAATATATTTTATTTTTCAAATTTTTTTATTTATTATTTCATTTTTTCAAATTTATTCTTAATTATTTCTTTTTCAATTTCAATTAATCTATTAAATAAATCGTCAGATATTTTTGGCACTTTATTTGGATATAAAAGAGAGCAGATTTTATAATATTCAAGCATATCATAATCGTAACTAGTAATTTTAAATAAAGTTGTATAATTTTCGTCTCTAACCATATATATAGTTTGACAGTTTCCATATAATTTTAATAATTGCGGGACTAATTCTAATTCCTCTATTATAAAAGTTTCTTTATCATAATAATAGCGATAATCATAATTAAAAAAAGTTTTCGCGTCAACTTCTTTTATTAGCTTTTTTAGTCCGTATGTTTTAATTTTTTCGTTTAATCTTAATATTAGTTTATTATAAACCTCTTTTCCTTTTTCCTCCAAATTTTGATATTGTTTTTCGTAAAAAATTGATTTATTCGTGTTCTCTTCCTGCTCTTTATACATTTGTATCATTTTATATAATGAACGATTAAAATATTCTCTTGAATCTTTCTTATCTCTGATTTTATCTTCTTTTATTTCAGTTTCTATTTCATCTAACGAATAACCGAGTATTCTCATTCCACGAGCCAATCCTTTATAGAATTCTTCTTTACTCTCTTCATCAATTATATTATAATTTTCTTTATAAAAAAAATCTTTTATAGCTTCTAATTTTTCATTATCTAATTCCATTTTATTTTTCCTTTTATTTTATTAATAAACATTTAAGAACGAGTAGCCTTTATATTTAAAACGGGTTTTAATCTATCTATTATATTAGCCGTAGGTTCTATTAATTTTTCTATCCTTTTTGAATCTTTATAAGCCTGCGGAGCTTCGTCTAAAGTATGTTTGCAAATGCTGCTAGAATAAATTCCTTTCATAGAATCAATAAAATCTTTCATATCTATCATAGCTTTTGCCTGCATCCTTGATAAAACTCTGCCAGCGCCATGCGGAGCGGAACAATTCCAATCTTCATTACTCTTTCCTTCGCAAATCAATATTCCGTCTCTCATATTAAAAGGTATAATCATTTTTTCGTTTTTATAGCTTCTTATAGCGCCTTTTCTTATAATAAAATCTTCAAAATCAATAAAATTATGAACGGATTGAAAGCTATTTTCTACTAGAATATTTAATTTTTTTGAAATTATTTTTAATATAGTTTCTCTATTAACTTTTGCATAATACTGCGCTATAACCATATCGATGCAATAGTCAAACATAGCTTCTTTTTCCAAATAATATTTTTCCGAATCGTTTTTTATTTTTTCGTTTAATTCGTTATATTCTTTATATAATCTTTCAAATTCTTCGGCATCTTTATTTTCTCTGATTTGTTTCATATTTTCAAAAAACCATGCGGCTGAATCGATTCTTTTTTTATTTTTATCGACATGATAATTGCAAACTCTCGCTCCAAAATTTCTTGAGCCTGAATGTATAGTTAAATAATAATCGTTATTTTTAGACGCTCCAATTTCTATAAAATGATTTCCGCCTCCGAGCGTTCCTAAAGAATTGTAGAATTTGATAGGTTCTATATTAATTCTATCAAGCATATTTTGTATATATTTATCGTCAATTTTCAAAGGCATGAAATTTGTATTATATCTTTTATTATAATTTATAGTAAAATTTTTTATGAGTTCGCTTAATTCTTCCGTATTCAAAAGTCCATTTTGTCCTTCTTTATGAACTCCTCTTCCCATTGGAATAATATTTTTTATTTTGTTATCAATATTTTCCAAAGGAATATTTTTAACTTCTTCGCCCAATTTAGCGCATAACATACCGCAGCCTATATCGACTCCAATATGAAACGGATTAACTCTATCGGTTAGCGGCATCGTAAAACCGATAACTATTCCTTTTCCAATATGAGTGTCGGGCATTATTCTAACTTTTGTATTTTCCGTAGCCTTTTCATTTAAAATATTTTGTATAAGAGTATATGAACTCTCTTCTATATTGTCTGCAAATATTTTGCAATCTTTATTGTATTTACCTTCCAATTTTATCATTTTATTTTATTAAACCATTCTGAAAGCCGTTTTTCGCTTTCTTTTGCGTATTTAACAAATTCCTCAAATAAATTTTCCGATATTTTTGGCACTCTATAGGATTTTCTTCCTGTTTTGAATACATTGCCATTGATTTGCTTAAATTATCGTAATATTCTGTTCTTTCTTTTTTATCTTCCAAATCTAATATTTTATCTAAACAAATTACTCTACGGCAAAAATTTTCCAACGCTTTTATTTTTTCATCGTCTAATTCCATTTTAATATCCTTATATATTTTATATAATTACGATATAAACAAATTATTTATATAAGTTTTAATTTTATTAAGCATCTCTTCCGATATATCGCATTGCCTAACTATAATATTTGAATTTGCGCCAATATCCAATATGCAACCGCCGACTCCCGTTATATAAATATCTAATTTTTTATCCGCATATTTTATAATAACCTTTTTATCAAAAATTGCCGTTAGCACGCTTGAAAGCAATTCAAAAATAAATTCATTTTCATTCATTTAAGCCTCCTATAAATAATTTTGGATTTTTGACAAACCTACCACAGTAACCGCAAACTATTTCAATATCGGCGTTATAAGAAACGGATTCTAAACCTTCTTCTCCTCCTTCATATTCAAATATTTGCGAAGAATGAAAATAAGGATAACCGCAATTGCCGCATCTATGTCTTTTTCTTCCATCGTCATAGGTTAAAGATTTAATATCCTCTATCATATAAATATTTTTATAGAAAATATGCGGGCGATATTCTTTAAAATCGTTAATCGACATTAATACCGTTTCAAATTTTTTAAAATCTTTTATATTTTCTTTATCCGATAATTCAAATTTTCTCTGCTCAACCCAATCTAAAAACATAGCTTCAGTAAAATCAAAAGTATTTTCTATAGTAGCTACTTTACTGTTTTCTTCTATTATAAATTTATTTTCGTCTTCGTTATCGTAATATTCGTAGATTTCAATATATTCGTCTTTATAAGCCGCTATTCCCAAATATTCCGATATATTTGCGTTCATAAAAAAGCATGTTTTATAGTCTTTTAATTTTTGAATTATATTCATTAACTTTTTCCTTTTTATTATTTTTTAATCTATATAAAAATAAATTTAAGATATTTAAATAATTTCTAAAATTAAAGTTTTTCAATTTCTTTTACGCTTAAACCAGTATGTTCCGATATAAATTGATTATCAAACCCAGAAGATTTTAAGCTTTTAGCTATAGAATAATTGCGTTCTTTTATACCTTCAAGTTTTCCTTCTCTTCTACCTTCTTTAATTCCTTCTCGTCTTTTCTCTTCAAGCGTTATTTGTTTGTCGTATTGATAGAGTTCTTTTTTCTCATACTCGCTCATCATTAATCGACTTCTGATAAAATTATTATACCTCTTGTGCGCTTCTTCCATTATAGGTTTTTCTTTTACTATTTCTGACATATAAGCCTCCATGTTATTAGTTGTAAAAAATCCAAGCCAATAATTTAAATCCTTTTTTAAATCATTAT